>Ga0164313_10000039_pt1 | contig 70909 bp, 50 predicted proteins | sample GuaBasSedimGuay4_FD_113735 | JGI IMG/M metagenome (GOLD analysis project Ga0164313, IMG submission 113735) | Subseafloor sediment microbial communities from Guaymas Basin, Gulf of California, Mexico - Guay4, Core 4569-4, 0-3 cm | ecosystem: Environmental > Aquatic > Marine > Hydrothermal vents...
ACGGGTAGGTAATGCGTTCTGGTGTGCCTCCTTAGCTCAGTTGGTAGAGCAGCTGACTCTTAATCAGCGGGTCCAAGGTTCGAGTCCTTGAGGGGGCACCACTTCTTTTCCTGGGTTGAGCGCGGGACCTGCCCAGGGCGGGCCGAGGCTGAGCGGCCCCAAACTGTGGTCCCCAGACGAGCCCTCTGGAGCCGCTCCGGGGACCACACCGGGCGTCGACGCCCCCCGGCGAGCCACGACCGCGACACCCCTCATGGTCCCCGGGCGTTTAAGCTATGGGCGTGCAGGCACCGCCCGAGGTGCCTGTCCCCTTCCATTCCCGCCGCATCGGACCCGGACGCCATGCTCAGCGCTTCCCTGTTGCTCATCACCTTGGCCGTGCCGGTCGCGGCGCTGGACGGCGACGTCCTCAGCCGGGCCCACGATCACGTGGTCCGCGGCCGCTTGGCCGACGCGTCGTTGCTGCTCAGCCAGGCCCTGCAGGATGGCGAGGGCGATGAGGCCGCCGTGCGGCTGGCGCTGGCGGACGTGCACACACGCATGGGCCGCGCTGAGGCAGCCCTGACCACGCTCGAGTCGCTGGACACCCAGGACGCCGACGTGGCCCTGGCACTTGGACGCGCGTACGTGGCCCAGGCCGACGCCATGGCGGGCAAGGGCTACGGGCAGGAAGAACTCGACCTGGCCCTGGGCCGCGCCTTCGAGCACCTGGAGGTGGCCCTGGCCAAGGGCCCGGGCCATGGCACCGCGGTCTGGGAGATGGGCCAGTTCCTGCTGTACCGGGACGGGCAGCGTGACGCCGCGCTCGAGCTCGCCAACAGCACCCTGGCGCGCTTTCCGGACGACGGTGACGCGCTCATGCTGCGCGGCGCCGTAGGCAGCTACCTGTTCTGGGAGGCCAGCGAGAACGGCGATATCGAAGCGGCCAACCAGGCCTGGGCCGACGCGGTCGACGATCTCGAGCGCGCCAACGAGCTGCTGCCCCGAGAGCGCCTGGAGCCCCTGGGTCAGCTGGTCTGGTTCTACGAGGCGCAGGACATCAGCGGCAAGGCCGTCGACGCCGCCAAGGCCATCGTCGAGCGCCAGCCCGAACCGGACTTCACGTTGCTCTACCGCCTGGCCAAGAAGTACCGCGAGAACGGCAGCTTCGAGGCCTCCGGCAAGGCCCTGGCCGTGATGGTGTCCATGAGCGCCCGCGACCTGACCGAGCTGCTGCGCAACGAGCCCGACACCGACGCCGTGGCCGGCAGACTGGCGGGCTCGATCAGCCCCTACTACCAGCGCGGCGACAAGGCCACCTGCCGCCAGGTGCTGGAGGCCATCGTGGCGGCCGAGCCCCGCAACACGAAAGTGTGGGACAACTACGCCGTGCTGTGCCAGGAGACGTCGCGCTTCGACGACGCCGTCAAGGCCTACGAGCAGCGCCTCGCGATCAGCGACGACGACCCACGCACCTACAACGACCTCGGCGCGCTGTACCAGTACTTCCTGCCACGTGACGCCGACAAGGCCAAGGGCCTGTACGAGCAGTGCATCTCCCTGGCGGACCGGCAGCTGGCCATGCTCGACGCCTCGCCCGACGTGAAGGAGAACGCTGCGCAGGCCAAGGGCATCGCCCAGGACAACATGCGCGCGCTGGGATCCAACAGCGGCTCCGGCAAGGGCCTGCTCGACTCCATGGTCAGCGGCCTGCGCAGCCTGAATCTTCCCAAGCTGGGCGGGGATGGCTCCGAAGGCGAGGCGAGCGACGACTCCGAGGGCGACTCCGGGGACAACTCCGGGGACAACTCCGAGGGCGACTCCGAGGGCGCAACAGTGGGCGACACCGATTCGGGCGACACCGCTTCGGGCGACGACTCCGAGGACGACAGCAGCGAAGGCTGATCCCGCCGCTGGAGCGGCCACCTACCCGGCTGATATCCTGGCGCGCCCTCCGTCACCCGCGCCGAGATCACCGCCATGTCGCAGCCCCAGGACCTCTACCCCCGCCTCGCCAGCCTGCACGCCAGCGTCCGTGAACGCCTGGGCCGCGGGCTCACCCTGGCCGAGAAGATCCTCTACGCGCACCTGGCCGACGGCGGCGCCAGCGACCCCGCGCGGGGGCAGTCCTACGTCGACCTGACGCCCGACCGGGTGGCCCTGCAGGACGCCACGGCGCAGATGGCCCTGCTGCAGTTCTCGCTCACGGGGCGCGACCAGGTGGCCGTGCCCACCACCGTGCACTGCGATCACCTGATCCGCGCGCACCAGGGCGCCGCCGAAGACCTGAGCGTGGCCAACCACGAGAACCACGAGGTCTACGAGTTCCTCAAGACCGCCGCGGCGCGCTACGGCGCGGGCTTCTGGGAGCCAGGCGCCGGCATCATCCACCAGGTGGTGCTGGAGAACTACGCCTTCCCCGGCGGGCTCATGATCGGCACCGACAGCCACACCCCCAACGCGGGCGGCCTGGGCATGCTGGCCATCGGGGTCGGCGGCGCCGACGCCATGGAGGTCATGGCCGACCTGCCCTTCGGCCTGCGCTGGCCCAAGCTGATCGGCGTGCACCTGACGGGATCGCTGGACGGCTGGAGCTCGGCCAAGGACGTGATCCTCAAGGTGCTTGAGCAGCTCACCGTCAAGGGCGGCACCGGCGCCATCGTCGAGTACTTCGGCGAGGGCACGGCGTCGCTCTCGGCCACGGGCAAGGCCACCATCTGCAACATGGGCGCAGAGCACGGCGCCACCACCTCGGTCTTCCCCTACGACGAGGCCATGGGGCGCTATCTGCGCGCCACGCGCCGCGGCGACGTGGCCGACCTGGCGGACGCACACGCCGCCGAGCTGCGCGCCGACGACGCGGTGCTGGCCCACCCCGCCCAGCACTACGACGAGGTGCTCGAGATCGACCTGTCGGCGCTGGTGCCCTTGATCGTGGGCCCGCACACGCCGGACCGCGTGCGTCCCCTGGCCGACCTGGGCGCCGAGGCCACCCGAGAGGGCTGGCCGCTGGAGCTGGGCGCGGCGCTGATCGGCTCGTGCACCAACAGCAGCTACGAGGACATGGAGCGCGCCGCGTCGGTGGCGCGCCAGGCGGCCGAGCAGGGGCTGACGTCCAAGGTGCCGCTGATGGTCTCACCCGGCAGCAACACCATCGACGACACCATCCGCCGCGACGGCCAGATGCAGGCGCTGCAGTCCATCGGCGCCACGGTGCTGGCCAACGCCTGCGGCCCGTGCATCGGGCAGTGGCAGCGCGAGGGCGTCAGCAAGGGCGAGGCCAACTCCATCGTGACCTCGTTCAACCGCAACTTCAGCGGGCGCAACGACGCCAACACGGCCACCTGCGCGTTCATCACCAGCCCCGAGGCGGTGATCGCCCTGGCGCTCGCCGGGCGCCTCGACTTCGACCCGCGCAACGACAGCATCACCACCAGCGACGGCAACGAGGTCAGGCTCTCGCCGCCGTCGGGCGACGAGCTGCCCAGCGCCGGCTTCGTGCAGGGAGATCGAGGCTACGTGGCGCCCCCCGCCGACGGCACAGGCATCGAGCTGGCCGTGGCGCCCGGCTCCAAGCGGCTCCAGCTACTGACGCCCTTCGAGCCCACCTCGGCCGAGCAGTTCCGCTCCCTCCCGGTGCTGATCAAGGTCTCCGGCAAGTGCACCACCGACCACATCTCGGCGGCCGGTCCCTGGCTGCGCTTCCGCGGGCACCTGCAGAACATCTCGGACAACATGCTGCTGGGCGCCCACAACGCCTTCACCGGCGAGACCGGCAAGGGCAAGGACCTGCTCAGCGGTGAGTCCGGCGTGGTGCTGCCCGAGCTGGCCAAGCGCTACAAGGCGGCCGGGCAGGGCTGGATCGTGGTGGGCGACGGCAACTACGGCGAAGGCAGCTCGCGCGAGCACGCCGCCATGTGTCCGCGCTTCCTGGGCGCCCGGGCCGTGCTGGTGCGCAGCTTCGCGCGCATCCATGAGACCAACCTCAAGAAGCAGGGCGTGCTGCCGCTCACCTTCGTCGACCCGTCCAGCTGGGAGCGGGTGCGCGAGGACGACCGCGTCAGCATCGAGGGCATCGACGAGCTGGCCCCCGGGCAGGACCTCACGCTGGTGCTCGAACACGCCGACGGCAGCAGCGAGTCGTTTGCGGCGCGGCACAGCATGAACCCGCTGCAGATCGAGTGGTTCCGTGCGGGCTCGGCGCTGAACCACCTGCGCCGCGGCGACCTGGCGCTCTGAACCCCGCAGCGCGGCCGCCACCGATCACCCGACATGACCTCGAACTCCAGCCGGCCTCGCGCCGCGACGAAGGCCACACGATGAGCGCCGAGACCTCCTCGCGGACATGCGCGCCCGCGCGCGGGCTGCTCGCGCTGCTGCTGCTGCTGCTGGTCCAGTGGCTGGGCGGCTGCAGCAGCATCGAGACCCAGCACCGAGACTGGTCCGAGTACGACGGCCCCGGCGCCGAGTGGTTCCAACTGGAGGAGCCCGAGTTCTTCGACCCCATGGCCGACGACGCCGAGCCCTTCAACCGCAGCATGTTCGCGTTCAACGACGGCTTCATGCGCTACGTCATCTCGCCCCTGGGCCGCGGCTGGCGCTTTGTGTTCCGGCAGCCGGTGCGCGACGCCTTTTCGCGCTTCGGCACCAACCTGCAGTACCCCGTGCGCGCCGTGAACAACGCCGTGCAGGGCGAGGGCGGCGCCACCGGCCGCGAGAGCGCTCGCTTCCTGATCAACCTCACCGTGGGTCTGCTGGGCTTCTTCGATCCGGCCACACCCATGGGCGTGGCCGCCGCGCCCAACGACACCGGCCGCAGCCTGACCAACGCCGGCTGGGAGCAGCCGCGCTTCCTGACCCTGCCGGGCGTGGGTCCCTCCAGCACCCGCGACGGCGTGGGCTGGGTCGGCGACTCGGCGCTCTCGATCGAGTTCTGGCTCTGGCCCGTGGGTTTCTTCACCCGCTTCAACGAGCTGGCGGGCTCGGTGGAGAACTACAAGCGCCTGGTGGACCAGCGCTACGACGCCTACGAGCTCACGCGCTACGCCTGGTCGATCATGCGCCTGAAGCAGGTGGTCGACATGAGTTACGACGACGCCGACCCCGGCGCCGCGCGGGAGACGCTCAACGCCATTTTCCTGGGGTCTGATGACCCCGGCTTTCTCGGTCGCACCACGGTGCATGAGCCGCAGCTGCCCGGACGCCCCGAGCCCCTGCCGTACAACCTCTGGCTGCAACCGGACCCGGCGCCGCTGGTGTTCGTGGTCCCCGGCCTGGGCAGCCACCGCAGCAACGACACGGCGGTGGCCCTGGCCGAGCTCTTCCACGGGCGGGGCTGGTCCGTGGTGTCCATCAGCAGCACGATGCACCCTGAGTTCATGCGTGGTGCCGGCAGCCACTCGCTGCCGGGCTACAGCCCGCTGGACGCCGCCGATCTGCGCGCAGCGCTGGCCGCCATCAACCGCGACCTGGCCACGCGCCACCCCGACGCGGTCACGAGCCGCGCGCTGGTGGGCGTCTCCATGGGCGCATTCCACACCATGCTGGTCGCTGCGGGTGTGGGCGCCCGCGACGACGGGCTGCAGCTCGACGGCTACCTGGCCCTGGAGACGCCGGTCGACCTGCTCTACGGCGTCGAACTGCTCGACGGCTTCTACCGCGCCCCGATGCAGCTCGCCGCCGACGAGCGCGAAGAGAAGATCAACAACGTGCTCCAGAAGGTCGCGCACCTGCTGCTTCACGATCAGCCGGAGGCCGACAGAGAGCTGCCCTTCAGCGAATGGGAGGCGGAGTACCTGATCGGCGTCGCCTTCCGCTTGACGCTGGTCTCGGTCATCTTCGACAGCCAGCTGCGCGACGACCGCGGGGTGCTGCTCACGCCCATCGAGGAGCGCGAGCGCGGCGCCGCCTATCGCGAGATCGTGCGCTACTCATTCATGGAGTACGTCTTCGCCTGGCTAATTCCGTCGCTGCTGGAACGTGACGACCTCGAGCTCCAGAGCCCGGACGAGATCTTCGAACTCAGCCGACTGCAGCACTGGGGCGAGCAGCTGGCCGCCAACCCCGACGTGCGCGTGATCGCCAACGAGAATGACTTCCTGACCAACGAGGCGCACCAGCTCTGGCTGCAGCAGACGCTAGGCCCCGAGCGTGTCATCCTGCGCCCCATGGGCGGTCACCTGGGCAACCTCTCGAAGCCCGAAGTGCAGGCGGAAATCGTGGACGTGTTGGCTGAACTGCTGGGCGAGCGGCGTGGCGCCGGCGGGTCGAGCGGCCCCTGAGGCTCGCGTCGAGAGGACCTGACCGTCAGCCCCCAGGCCCTCGACCCCGCCGCCACCAACTCGGCCAGCTTCCGGCGGGTCGTCAGCGCCGTCCTGGCGTTGCCATGCAGCTTCTTCCGGCCCAGCTCCCTTGGTCGCGAGGTCGGCAAGCAACCCCATGATCACGGGGAGTCCCGGATGAACAATGTGCTTGGACGGCACAGCTAGCAGCCGCCGTGCGCTTCGTCGCGGGCGCTAGCCGCCGTCGCCGTCGCTGCCGTCGCTGCCGTCGCTGCCGTCGCTGCCGTCGAGTTCCTCGGTGCTCGGCATGGGCGCGTCTGAGAGATCCCAGGGCCGGCTCAAGGCGCGCGGCGGGAGCGAGGTGTAGCCGCTGGCGGCCAGCCGGGATCGCGCGCTGGCGGAGAGCGGCGCGTGCTCGCTCCAGCCCAACGGATCGGCGGCACGTAGCCACGCCATGGCCCGCTCCGAGAGCCGGCGCAGGGCCAGGTCGTCAGCCGGCCCCAGGGCCTGGTCGCCCAGGTCGCGCACGGCCAGGGGATCCGCGCCCAGGTCATACAGTTCGCGCTCACCGCGCTCCCGTCGCTCATGGACCCACGGCGGCTGACGCCGCCGGAGCGAGAGCAGCAGCAGGTGCCGGCCATCCTGGATGGCCATCGACAGACCGCCCACGTCCACCGCGAAGACGTCGCCTCTCGCGTCGGCACCCCGGAGCAGCGAGGTCCCTGGCAGCGGCAGCTCGCTCCCGCCCGCGAGGTCCAGCAGGGTGCGCCCCAAATCGACGCTGCTCACCGGCCGCGCCTCGCGCAGCCCCACCGGGACGCCTGGCCCCGCCAACAGCAACGGCACCCCCAGCGACCCGGGGTAGCAGCCCAGGCGCCGGAACCACAGGCCGTGCTCCCCCAGCAGCAGACCCGTGACGCCCACGAAGGCTCGCGTCCCGGCGGACACCCGGGGCAGGGCCAGCAGCTGGCCCAGCGCCGCGTCCAGCTCTGTCAGGCAGGCCTTGTAGCGGGCGCGAGGCCAGGCCAGATCGTCGACGCCGCGCAGCTCGGGCGGGAGCAGCCCAGCGGGCAGCTTGACCGGGCGCAGGCCGGGGTGGCGCGGGTCGTCCGCGGCGTCGTAGTAGCGCGCCAGCACCGAGGCCGCGGGGGCGTGGGGCCAGCTGCCGTCACTCAGGTGCAGCCAGAGAAACACGCGTCGTGCGCTGCGGGCCTCCAGGGCGGCGCGGCCCAGGTGCAGCACCTCCGCGGCGGGCAGGCGCACGCCGCCGGTGCCTCCCAGCACCTCGGCGAAGCCGTGGGTCAGCCCGGCCTCCCGAGCCGAATCCGCGTCGGCCAGGACCGCCACCGTGTCGTAACCAGCCGCGGCCAGGGCGGCGCTGAGCCGCGGTGCGGAGGCAGCCAGGCGGGCTCCGTGATCCAGCAGACCCGTGTCCCGCGCCGAGCGCCCCGTGTGCAGCGAGGCCAGCGCTGCCACCGGCAGGGTCGACGCCGACCAGGCGCGGGTGAACAGCATGCCGTCGCGAGCCCAGCGGTCGAGCTGCGGCGTGTCGATGTCCACGCCCGCGAAGGCCTGGCCCAGGTGATCGGCGCGGTGGTCGGCGCTGGTCACCAGCAGCACCACGTGGTCGCTGGCCAATGTGTCCGGCGACGACACGGCGCCCGACGGAGGCACCGCCGCGATGGCTGCTGCGCACGCCGGGCCGAGCATGGGGCCGACGGCCGGGTCGGGCATGGGTCCGGGTGCCAGGCTGGACGTCGCCAGCGCCAGGAGCAGGACCCAGGCCGACGAGAGCAAGCTCACCGCCGCGGCTCCCAGCGCCGGCAGGACTCGCACTCGTCGGGCACCCACAGCACGCTGGCCTTCATCTCGGTCATGCCGGCGTAGCCCAGCTCGGCCAGCATGGCACCGGTGTCCTCGTCCTCCAGGGCCTCGCCCTGCCCCTCGGTGCTGGCCCGGCTGAGCCAGGCCACCAGCCCGGCCCGCATGGCCCGGGTGCGCTCGGGCTGCTCGGCGGACAGCTCGCGCCGGCAAGCGGGGTCGGCCACGCGATCAAACAGCTCGGTCTCGTGGAGGGCGTAGCCGCGCGAGGTGTAGGTGCCGTGGTGCTCGGTCAGCTGCAGGCGCAGCATCCAGGGGCCGTCCACCGCCAGCGCCGAACGCCCGCCCGACGAGATCACGAAGCGCGGCCCTGCGCGCGCCTCCGACAGCAGTGAGCGCCCCGGAAAGGGCACCTCACCCAGGCCCGCCAGATCGAGCAGTGTGCGGCCGAGGTCGAGCGACAGCACGGGGCGTTCGTCCAGCGTGCCCGGCGTGATCGCGGGCGCGGTCAGGATCAGCGGCACCGCGACGGTCTCCGGGTACAGCTCGGCGTGATCGAAGTGCACGTCGTACTGCCCCAGCCCCTCGCCGTGATCGCCCACGAAGGCCACCACGCCGGCCCGCACCCGCGGGAGCTCGAGCAGGGGTTCCAGCAGTGCGTCCAGACCGGTCACTTCGGCGGCGTACTGCGCGCGGGCGTAACTCATGTCCTTGAGCCCGGGCATGTCTCTCGGCGCCATCGGGCCGGGGTGACCAAAGTCGAGCGCGAACGGATCTCGTGTGGCGTCGTAGTAGAGCCGATCGAACTCAGCGCTCGGCTCGTAGGGCGCGTGCGCGTCAAACAGGTGCAGCCACACGAACAGCGGGTGCCCGGCTTCGGCCTCCAGCCAGCGCTCGAGCAGCGCCACGCTGGCCGCGCCGTCACGCATGGTGCTTTCCGGTCGGGAGAGCCGGTCGAAGCCCCGGCCCAGCCCGCTGAACTTGTGGCCCAGATGCTTGGCCGACACCACCGCCAGGGTGCGCCAGCCGGCGGCAGCAAACCGCTCCGCCAGGGTGGGCATCAGCTCGCCCAGCACCACGCTGTTCTTGACGGGCGGCAGGTCACGCGGGTGCCAGCCGGTCAGCATGGCCTGGTGCGCCGGACCGGTCACGTTGGTGGGCGAGTAACAGTCGAGGAACAGCGCGCCCCGCGCCGCCAGCGCGTCCAGTACCGGGGTCTGTAGCCAGTCGGCGCCGGCGGCCCCCAGGTGGTCGGCGCGGTGGGTATCGCTGGTGATCAACAAGACCAGCGGCATCTGCTCGCGCGCGTGCTCCAGACGCGCCTCCGCCACGATCGCCGCCGCGTCGCCGCCCCCTGGCCCCGGGTCCATCTCGAAGCGCAGCGTCAGCTCGAGGCCCGCGTAGGAGCCCAAGCTCCAGCGCACGTCGAGCCAGCGTCGGTGGCGACGGGCCTGCCGCGTGTCCACATCGAAGACGCGTTGATCCAGGGTCTGCCCCTGCCACACCAGACTCACGCGCAGCGTGTCGGGCTCGGCGCCCTCGGGTCGCGCGAGCGAGCGGGGCAGGCCGACCGAGAAGGCCAGTTGGCTCTCGGCGCCGGGCGTCACCTGCACCACCAGCGGCGCACCGGTCACTACGCTGCGCCCTTCGCGCCAGACCTCACCCAGCAGCACGTGCCCCCCGGGGAAGGGCAGCGAGGCCAGGTCGTACTCGCTCATCAGCTCGACCGACACCAGGCCCAGGCGCCGCTTGGTGCCTCTGCAGACGAAGCGCAGACCATCGATGTCGGGCAGGTCGCGCGACTTGGCGCCCAGCACCAGGTTGATCGCGACGGGTTGCTCGCTCTGGACCAGCTGCCTGGGCAAGCTGAGCCCAACGACCTTGCCACCGGACAGGAGCCCCACCTGTAGGCTGCCGTGGCCCGAGAAGCTGGCCATCACGCGCAGCCCGCGCACGCCCGCCATGTTCAGCGCGCCGAGCCGCGTGATGCGCAGCGGACCCTGCTGCTTGGTGGCGCCAAAGATCATGCGGGCGGGCCGCCCGTCGGCCGCCGGCCAGAGACTCGCGGACTGCTTCAAGAACTTCCAGCGCGTCAGCTCATCCGTCAGCACGAAGGTGACGTTGTGCGGGGCCTCGAGCGACTCGCCTCGCTGCTCGGGCTCGAGCTGCAGACGCAGGAAACCCGGTCCCGGCTCGGGCGCGGGGCCGCAGGCGCTCCCCAGAATCAGCAGCAGCCACAGCAGCCCGTGCAGACAGCATGGGGTCAGCCCGCGACAGTCTCGGACGCCGGGCACCCTGCTCGCGTCGGACGGGAGCCAAAGATCGTGCCGTGCTCCCCGCTCCCGCCCGTCCGTACCCGGCATCACCCACCTGCCTCCGCTTTGAAGTGCGCGCACCACGAGCAGGAGTCCGACACCCACAGCTCAGACGGCCCCGCGCTGGTGTCTTCGAGATAACCCAGCTCACGGAGCTGGGCCGCGCGCTCGGCATCCTGCACCAATTCTCCGGCCAGATCGAGATCCTGGCGCGAAGCCAGCCACGTCACCAAGCCTCTGCGCAGAGCCCTCGCGCGTGGCAGCTCTTCACGCCACAGATCCTGGGTGCAGCCCGGGTCGGCGCGCAGATCGTAGAGCTGCACCTGATGACGCTCGAAGCTGCTGGTCATCTGCCGCTGCCGCTGATCGCGCAGATGCAACACGAGATGCCAGCCGTCGTCCGTGACCGACGCGGAGAAGCCGTGGGCCGAGAGAGCAAAGCGCGGACCGCTGCTGACGGCGCCGCCCCGCGCCAGCGCGGCGAAGCTGCGACCGGGGACGCCCCGCGCGTCCACACCCGCCAGCTCCAGCAGGGTGGCCGCCAGGTCGAGGTGCCCCACCGGCGTGTCGCTGACGCGGCCCGCCGACGCCCCCGGGAACGCGATCACCAGAGGCACGTGGATGCTCTCGGGGTAGAGCCCGGCGTGCGTGAACCAGATGCCATGTTGCCCGAAGGACTCGCCGTGGTCCGCCGTCAGCGCCACCAGCCCGTCGGCCACGCGGCCACGGGCCAACAGCGGGGCCAGCGCCTCGTCCAGGCGGCTCACCTCGCCACGATAGGCCGCGGCCGGCCAGGAGAAGTCGCGCAGCCCCGACAGCTCCGGAGGCAGCACGCTGGCGGGCACCTCGGGCTCGGGCAGCTGCTCGTCGTAGGGGTCGCTGTCGTCGGGCCAGTAGCGCCGGGCCCAGCGCGCGGGCGGCTTGTACGGCCCGTGGGCATCGAACAGATGGACCCACAGGAACAGGGGCCGGCCGTCCGCGGCGTCGAGCGCCGCCTGCGCCAGGGGCAGGCTGTCCTCGGCGCTGCGAGAGCCTCCGCCGTCGGGCCAGCTCATGCGGTCGAAGCCCTGCCCGAGCCCGCTGGTGGGATGCCCCAGGTGACGCGCGCTCACCACCGCGGCCGTGCGCCAGCCCGCGGCGGCGAAGGCCTCGGCCAGCGTGGCGGCGCGCTCTCCCAAGGGCAGCGAGTTGTGCAGGATGCCGGTCTCGGCTGGGTGCAGCCCTGAGAGCAGCGCGGCGTGGGAGGGGTTGGTCACGTTGGTGGTGGCTAGGCAATCGCTGAACAGCACGCCCCGCGCGGCCAGGGCGTCCAGCGTGGGCGTGGCCACGTCCACGCTGCCGGGCGCGGCCCCCAGGTGATCGGCGCGGTGCGTGTCGCTGGTGATCAGGACCAGCGTGGACGGCGCGGCCGCTGGCGACCACACAGACAGCTCGCCGATGGCGCAGGCGGAGGGCAGCTCAACAGCGGGTGCGAGCCACATGCGCAGCTCGGCCTCGCGCCCCGCCAGCTCGGACAGGTCGAGCTCGACCGCCGCCCAGCGCGCCTCGCGGCCGACCCCGTCGGGGCGCGCGACGCGACGGCTGACCCGCTGCGCGCCGGCCAGCACCTCCACCAGCAGCAGTGGCGTGGCGTCTCCCGACCCGTGCTGCGGCTCCCAGGTGTGGACGAACGACAGGCGCCCGTTGGCGGGCACCACGAAGCGCGCGGACAGCTCGCGCTCCTGGTCCAGGCCCTCGGCGCGCCGGGCATCTCCCCACAGGTCCACCAGCTGCGGAGGCCCTGCGGGGTTCGGCAGCACGGCGCCCGCCGGCTGGCGAAGCAGCGCCAGCGACTGCAGGTCGACGCGGTGCACGCTGGCGTGGGCCTTGAGCACCAGCCGGTCCGCGCGACGATCGCGCTGCCAGAAGACGTGCGCGGGCAAGTGCAGCCAGGCCACGTCGTCCGACACGATCACCGGCTGGGAGCGCGTCAGGCCCACCAGGTCGGGCCCGTCCCAGAGCTCCACCAGCACCTCGCCCGGACCGGCCGCGGCCACGCCCAGCCTGATCGCGTCGAAGGCCGAGAGCTCGAAGGCGCCTCGCAGCGTGGCGCTCAGGACCACGCCGCCGGCGGGGTCCGACAGCCGCCAGGTGCCGCCAGGCCCGGGTGCGACGCGCGGAGCCGCGGCCACCCAGGCGCCCGGAAAGCCCAGCTCGGCCACCAGCTCGAGCTGCGGCCAGGGCGGCGCGTCCGCCGGGGGCGAGAGGTCGAGGCGCAGCTCGCTGCCCGGTCCCACGGGCTCCCCGCAGCCGACGACCAGCAGCGCCAGCAGCAGGCTCAGGATCAGCGCCCTGGTCGGCTCGGCCGCGCCGACGATTGCACGGCGACAGGAGCAAGGCTCACAATGCGCAGCCTGCGAGGGTGGCGGAATGGCAGACGCGCTGGATTTAGGATCCAGTGGGGCAACCCGTGGGGGTTCGACTCCCCCTCCTCGCACCAGCGCCGAGCGGCCAGCGGCAGCCAGACCGGCCCCGCCGGGGAGAGCATCGACGCGCGTCTGCGGAGAAGCGTGCATCCCGTGAGCGTACCCACGGCGCGGCCTGCGATCAGCCCGCGAGTCTAGTGCGGAGCTTCGCTGGCCGCGTTGCGGTTCCAGTCGGGCACCACCACGATCACGCCTTCGCTGCCGTCGGGCACGCACTGACACGCCAGGCGCGAGGCGTCGGTCAGGCCCGGAGCCAGGTCGAGCATGTCCTCCTCGCCCTCGTGCAGCTCGCTGCAGGAGCCGGCGCCGTGCTCGATCAATACGTGACAGGTGGAGCAGGCGCACACGCCGCCGCAGGCATGATCGATGTCGATGCCGTGGCCGCACGCCACGTCCAGCACGCTGCCCGCCAGACCTTCCTCGGTGTAGGGCAGCGCCGCCGGGTCCACCTCGACCGCGCGCTCCTCGCCCCCCACCAGGAAGACCATGCGGTAGGGCTGCTTGGGCAGGATCACTTCGCTCTGCTTGATGTACGGGTTGACACCACCCATGGGTCCGGTGCTCCTGCGATCGGCGATCGGGGGGGACGGCGGCCCCGTCGGCGGGACCACAGGCGCAGGATAGCCTGCCGGGAGCCGGCTCGCGACGCGGCTCAGGGCCTGGAGTCGCCGGCGCCCACCTGCACCTGCACCAGCACCACCGAAGCGGCCTGCCAGTCCAGCACCTCGGCCGCCAGAGCGGACAGGGCGGCGGCGTCGATGGCGGCGTAGTCGCTCAGCAGCGTGCGCGCCTGATCCAGACGAGCGGGCTCGCGCTGGCAGCGCCCCAACACGCCCAGCCAGTAGCCGGGGGTGCCCTGCTGAGCCGCCACGGCCTGCAGCTGCTGCTGCATCAGCCGCGCCAGCTCGTCGCGCCCCACGCCCTCCCGGGCCAGGCGCTGCAACACCTCAACGCACAGCTCCAGCGCCTCGGGCGCCGTGCCGGGCGGCGGCTCGACCTCAAGCACCAGGTCGCCAAGCCCCGCAAACACCTGACTGGCTGAGGAGCTCACGTCGAGGCGGCCCTGCTGGCCCAGCAGCGGTTGCAGCGCATCGACCAGCCTTCCGCCCAGCACCACCGCCAGCAGGGACAGGCGTCGGCGCATGACGGCGTCCCTGCCGTCCGCCGTGGGCAGGTGGATCTGCAGCAGGTCGAGCGGCGCGGGACCGGACACCACGATGTCCTCGCGCAGTCCCGACACCAGGGTCACGCGCCGGCGCTGGGCGTACGGGCGCAGCTGCGCAACCCGTTGGGGCAGCAGCCCGAAGTTGGCCAGCAGCGCCGCCTCGGCCTGCTCAGGCTCGAAGTCACCCACCAACGTGAGCTCCAGCGGCCCCTCGGCGAACTGCGGGCCGACCCACGCGGCGATGTCCCCCATGCTCACCGCCGCCACCTCGCTCTGGGGCGGCAGGCCGAAGCGCGGGTCGCCGGAGAAGAGCCGCGGCAGCACCTCGCTCAGCAGCGGGCCGCGAGGCTGGCTGGCCAGGCCCGCATAGAGCGCACCCAGGTCCCCGCGGCGCGCGCTCAGGCCCTCGGGATGGAAGCCCGGCTCCCGCACGGTCGCCGCCAGCAGCTCGAGCGCGAAGCCCAGCTCCTCGGGCGGCGCCAGCGCCTCCAGCACGAACGCGTCCTCACCCGCGCTCAGGCTGGCGCTCACGCGCCGCGCTGCCAGCACGCGCCGCAACGACGGGCCGTCGTGCTGCACCAGGCCCATGGTCTCCAGCGCGCCGAGCTGCTGAGCCGCAAACACCACCGCCGCGCGTTCGGGGGGCAGCGCCAGCTGGCCCTCCCCCAGCACGACCCGCAGCGCCACCTGCGAGGCCCCGGGCAGGGGCTTGAGGTTGACGCGCACGCCGTTGTCGAGCTGCAGCTGGTGCACGCCCAGGTCCGCCACGAAGTGACGGCCGGTGACGGCGCCGCGCCGGGCCGGGTCCGAGGCGTAGGCCCAGTCGGGCGTGGCGGCGCGCTCCCAGGCCTGACGCAAGGCCAGCCCTGCGCCGCCGTCCACCGGCAGCGGACCCAGGGCCTGGATCGAGAGGCTGCCGGCGTCCCAGGCGCGCCGCAGGGCCACGCGACACGACTCGCCATCGAGGCGTTGCAGCGCGGGGCCCAGCAACGCCGCCGCATCGGCAGGGGACATGGGCACCGCGCTGCCCGCGGCCAGGGCCAGCAGCTCGGCCAGCCACTGGGCCGAGCTGCGCGGCGCGCGCCGCTGCAGCGCCGTCACGGCCTGCGCCACCAACAGCTCCACCTCGGCATCCGCGAAGCCCGCGCTGAGGCTGTGGTCGAGCACGCGCCGGCAGACGACCAGGGCCTCGGCCCAAGCGCTCGGCAGGCACTGCATGGAGAGGCTCATGCCGGACAAGCCGGCCTCCCCGTCCACGGCGCGCACCGAGACCCCCGGCAGCCCGCCCGCGGCCACCGCCCGCAGCCGAGCCTCCAGCAGGGTCCGCGCCAGGCCCAGCGGCACCTCGTCCAGCAGCTGCGCGCGCGAGCTGCCGGGCGCCGGCGCAGGCTTCAGACTGGCCACCGTGAGCTGCAACGAGACCAGGCTCGGGACCTCGCGGGCCACGAAGGGCGCGGCCAGGGTCACGGGCGGGCCGGGGTCAGCGTCGCCTGGCGCCGTGGGCGGACGCGGCAGGGCGCCCAGCGCGGGGGTCAGCGCAGCCAGCGCATCGACGCCCGACAGGTCGCCCACCAGCACCACGGTGATCAGGTCGGGGCGCAACCAGCGCGCGCGCCAGCGCGCAAAGGCCTGGGCCGTGGGTCGGGCGCCCGGGTCAAACGGGCCCCGCTGGGCGAGGCGGCTGCCCGCCACCAGGGCGGCGCTGGCGGAGCGCAACGCGGAGGCGCGCGTGTCCTCCTCCGCGCTGGCCGACTCCTGATCGACCTCGGCAGACGCGCGCGCGATCGCCCGGGCCGTGGACGCCTCGGGCGCCTCCCGAGTGGCGCCGGTCAGACGCGCAAACCACGCGCCGGCATGCTCGAGCTGCGTCCCGACATCGCCCTGGAGGCGCAAGCTGAACACGCACTCATGCCAGCCTGCGGCGCTGGACAGGTGGGCCCCGTGGGCCTGGGGCTGGGCGGCCAACCAGCGCGCGCCGAGGGCCTGCTCGTCGCTGAACGCGACGTGCTGCAACAGGTGCGCGGCGCCGCGCTCGTCCTCGTCCTCAGACAGGCTGCCCGCGGCCAGATGCAGGGCCAGCAACAGCTCGCCCGAGCCGTCGTCCAGATCGACAAAGGCCAGGCGCAGCCCGTTGGGCAGCTGGCTCAACTGCACGGCGGCGTCGAGCGGCAGCTGGCAGCGTTCATGCGGCCAGGCACGCCGCTCGACTTGCGGCACGCCACCGGCCTCATCGGGCGACACGCCGGCACGCGCCTGCGTGGCTCCGCAACCCGCCAGTCCCAGCAGCCCCGCCAGCCCAGCGCACAGCGCCAAGCGCGCTCGCCCCGCCGAACGCGAACCCGCCCGCCAGCCCGCCCGCCAGCCCCCCAGTCGCGCCCAGACAGAGCGCCGTCGGATCCGGAGTGGAGCGCGCGGGCGGGGCATGGGACGTTGCCCTCTCGGGCCTCATGGATGAGTACTCGTCGGCCCACGTCGACGGGCCGGTGGGCGCCACCCTACAATCCCCAGCCCGCCACTCCCGCTGCCCTGCCTTAGGAGAAGCCCCTTGATCGAGGTGTCCCAACTGACGCGCCGCTTCGACGACACCCTGGCCGTGGACGGCATCGACATGTCGGTGGCTCCCGGTGAGATCGTGGGCCTGGTGGGCGTGAACGGCGCGGGCAAGACCACCTTCCTGCGCATGCTGGCGGGGATCCTGCCGCCCAGCTCCGGCCGCATCGAGATCGACGGGCTGCCCCTGGTGGGCGACGCCGTGGAGGCCCGCGCGCGGCTGGCCTTCGTACCCGACACGCCCAGCCTGTTCGACACGCTGACCGTGCTCGAGCACATGGTCTTCGTGGCCGAGCTGTACCGCGTGCCGGACCCCGGCCCGCGCACGGACGCGCTGCTGGAGCAGTTCGAGCTGGAGGCCAAGCGGCACGCCCCGGCAGGTTCGCTCTCGCGCGGCATGCGCCAGAAGCTGGCCATCTGCTGCGCGTTCCTGCACGAACCCCCCGCGCTGCTGCTGGATGAGCCGCTCACGGGCCTCGACCCGCCCGGGCGTCGACGCATGAACGACGCCATCGTGGCGCGAGCGCAGGCCGGCAGCGCGGTGATCGTCTCCAGCCACCAGCTCGAGTTCGTGGAGCGACTGTCGACTCGCTTCGTGATCGTGCACCAGGGCCAGGTGCGGCTGGCCGGCACCCTGGAGCAGATCCGCGCCGGCGCCGACGACCAGAGCCTGGAGGACGTGTTCCTGGCGGCCACGGGAGCGGGCGACCCGTGACGGCCAGCGGCTTCGAGGGGCTCGCGCCGCTGCTTCGGCTGCAGCGCATGCGACTGGCGGGCACGCTGCGCAATGGACTGCGCTCGCTCAAGCGACCCAAGCGGCTGCTGCTGGTGCTGCTCGGGCTGAGCATGGTGTCGCTGTTCGTGTTCATCAACGCGCGCAGCCACGACGGCGGCAACCCGATCCTGTCGGGCGACGGCAGCAGCCTCATGCTGTCGCTGTTCCTGACGCTCTTTGTGGGGACCACCGTGGTGGGCGCCATGGTCCACGGCACCATGCTCTTCTCCCCGGCCGAGGTGCAGTTCCTGTTCCCGGGGCCTGTGGGCAGCCGGGCGCTGATCTGCGCGCAGCTGTTATCGGCCGGCACCAAGGCCTTCAGCGGCGCGTTGGTGTTCACCATCTTCCTCAAGCCCCAGGGCGTCGAGGCCTGGCGCGTGCTGCTGGGCTACCAGCTGGTCTTCTCCGCGCTGGTGGCGCTGGGCATGTGGGTGGACCTGATGCACATGCGGCTGCAGCCCCTCGAGCGCAAGCGCCGCGGCTGGGTCACCGGCATCGGCCTGGCGCTGGCGCTGACGGGCGTCGCGGCGGCGACCGCGGCCCGCGACGGCGGCTGGAGCGTCGACGCCCTGCGATGGGTGGGCCTGCCCGGCCGACTCTTCGCGGGGCTGATCAGCGCCCCCGACAGAGCCACCGCGCTGCTCTGCCTGGCCGGCAGCGTGGGCGTGGTGGCAGGCCTGGCGCTGGCCTGCCTGTACTGGAAGGCGCCGGTGCGCGCGGGCGCCCTGCACAGCAGCGAGCGCAGGCGCGCCGCGCTCGACCGTCTCAGCAAGGGCGGCCCCTTCGCCGAGAAGGTGCAACGCAGCACCAGCGGACGGCTGCTGCCCATGCTGCCGCGCTGGGGCGGCGCGGGCGCCCACGCCTGGCGCCAGCTCAGCTCGCTGCGCAGGCGACGCAAGGCCTTCGGGCTGCTGATCATGGTCCCGCTCATCGCCGCCGTCAGCATGACCCTGGTGGGCGACAGGCCGCGCCCCGAGCTGGGCGCCGCCATGGCCATCTTCCTGCTCATGCTGCTGGGGCCGTTCTACGTGCAGTGCGACTTCCGCTCCGACCACGGCTCGCTGGCCTGGCTGCGTAGCCTGCCCACCTCGGCCAGCGCCCTGGCGGCGGGTCAGCTGATAGCCTCCGCCATCGTGGTCAGCGGCTTGCAGCTGATCATGGGCGGCTGGGGCGTGCTGCTGACGAACCGCGAGCGCCTGCCGTACTGGGTGGGCGGCCTCGCGCTGCTGCCCGTGTTCAACATGATCCTGCTGGCGGTGGAGAACGCGGTCTGGCTGGTGCACCCCACCCGGCTCGACTACCGCAACGGCCCGCCGGGTGCGCTCGAGATCGTGCGCATGTACGGCGTGTTCCTGGCCAAGGCCGTGATCCTGTGTGTGACCGTGGGGCTGGCGCTGCTGCCCGGGTTCGGCGTGCACCTGCTCACCGGGAGCCCGAGCGCAGCCATCGCCACCGCCGCGCTGTCGCTGCTGCTCGAGACCGCCTTGCTGGTGGTCATCGTGGGGCGCCTGTTCCGCTGGGTGGACCCCAGCCGCGACCTGGCCGACGACTGACACGGGCGACGCGGCCGGCGGCCTCAGCCGGCGAGCACCGCGCGACACCCATCCAGCGCGGCCTGCAAGGCGTCATCGCCCACGTCGCGGTGGAACACGAAGCGCACCCGATCCGGGTCCAGCGCGATAACAGCCACGCCGCGCTCGAACAGGGCCGCCTCGACCTTCTGCGCACGCCCGGTGACCGTGGCGAAGACGATGTTGGTCTGCACGGAGGGCAGGTCCACTTCGGCGCCCGGCAGGCCGTCGAGCTCGTGCGCCAGCAGCGCGGCGCGGCGGTGGTCGTCCTGCATCAGGCCCGGCCCCTCCTCCAATGCGATCAGCGCAGCGGCCGCCAGGATGCCGGCCTGGCGCATGCCGCCGCCCAGGGCCTTGCGCAGCTTGTGAGCCGCCTTGATGTGCGCCGCGCTGCCCGCCACCAGCGAGCCCACGGGCGCACCCAACCCCTTGCTCAGGCACACGCTGACCATATCGACATCGCGCAGGATGCGCGCCGCGGGCACGCCGCTGGCCACCTGGGCGTTGAACAGCCGTGCACCATCCATGTGCAGCGCCAGGCCGTGACGCACGGCCAGCGCCGCCATGGCGTCCACGTGCTCCTGGGGCAGCACCGCGCCGCCTGCGTAGTTGTGCGTGTTCTCGAGCGAGAGCACGCGCGTGACGGGGTAGTGCACGTCGTCCGGGCGCACCAGGCGCTCTGCGGCGTCCAGGTCCATGCAGCCGCGCAGCCCTTGCAGCGGGCGGATCTGCACGCCCCACAGGCGCGCGGCCGAGCCCACCTCGTTGAGCAGGATGTGGCTCGCTGCCTCGGCGATGACCTCGCTGCCCGGCGTCGTCAGCACACCCAGGCAGAGCTGGTTGCCCATGGTGCCAGAGGGCACGAACAGCGCCGCGGGCTTACCCAGCAGCTCAGCCCCGCGACGCTCGAGCGCCTGGATGGTGGGGTCTTCTCCGAAGACATCGTCGCCCACCTCGGCCGCGGCCATGGCGGCGCGCATGGCGTCCGTTGGGCGCGTGACGGTGTCGCTGCGCAGGTCGAACACGCGGGCCGCTCCATGTCAGGCCAGATCGGCCGCCGGCGCTCGCACGCCAGCCGGCTGAAGATGCCGGGCGGGCAGTGTAGCAGCGCCGGCGAGGCGCCCGTTATGCTCAGCCCATGCCTGCCCGACGCCGCGCTCTCCTCCCGCGCGTCGCGCTGATGTTGGGCCTGTCGAGCGCGCTCCACGCGTGTGGGGAGCCCCCGCGGGACGCGGCCCTGTTCGTGTCGCGCGGCGAGCAGGCGGGCCTCACCCGTGCGCTGCGCTGCGGGGCGGAGCTTCACACCAAGCAGACCATCCTTGAGGTCAACGGCAACGGCGTGGCCCTGCTCGACGTGGACGCGGACGGCGACCTCGACCTGGCCCTGATCGACGGCAGCACGCGAGCGCAGCTGGCCCGGGGCGAGCAGATCACGCATCAGCTGCTGCGCAACGACGGCTGGCGCGACGGCTCGCCGCGCTTCTCGCCCTGGAGCGACCACGGTCTGAGCATGTCGGGCTGGCCCACCGGCGTGGCCTGCGCCGACGTCGACGGCGACGGCCGACCCGACCTGGTGGTGGGCGGCCTGGGCCAGGACACGCTGTTCCTGAACCGCACGCTGCCGGGCGGAGCGGCGCGCTTCGAGAGCACGCCGCTGCCGGGCCGCAGCTCGCCCCAGGACTGGACCACCGGCGTGGCGCTGGCCGACGCGGATGGCGACGGGCAGCTCGACCTCTACCTGGCGCGCTACCTGGAGATCGACCCGGCGCATCCGCCCCTGGGACACGTGCAGCAGCTGCCCTGCCGCTTCGCGGGTCATGAGGTCATGTGTGGCCCCCACGGCCTGCCGCCCCAGGACGACGTGTTCCTGCGCGGGCTGGACGGGCCTCCGTGGTTCGAGGACGCGAGCGAGGCCTGGGGGGTCATCGCGGAGGCGCCGGCCTACGGGCTGGGCGTGGTGTTCGTCGACCTCGACGCCGACGGGCGCCCCGATGTCTATGTGGCCAACGATTCGGTCGACAACTTCGTGCTGGCCAACCGGGGCACGGGCTTTCAACACATGGGCCGGCTCTCGGGCGCGTCCAGCGACATGGCCGGGCGAGCCCAGGCGGGTATGGGTGTGGCTGTGGGCGACGTGGACGGCGACCGCGACCTCGACCTGCTGGTGACCAACTTCTCGGACGAAGCCAACGCCCTGTATCGCAACCAGGGCGGGCTGCTCTTTCGCGAGACCTCGACGGCGGCGGGCACCGGCCACGTGAGCCGGCCGCTGCTGGGCTGGGGCGTTCACCTGGCCGACCTCAACAGCGACGGGGAGCTCGACCTGTTCGTGGCCAACGGTCACGTCTACCCCGAGGCGGACCTGCCGGGCACGGGCAGCCGCTACGCCCAGCCGCTGCTGTTCCAGCCGGGCCGCGGCGACGGGCGCTTCGACGCGCCCATCGAGGTGCTACCCGACGAGTTCGTGGCGCGAGGCTCGGCCTGCGGCGACCTGGACGGCGACGGTGACCTCGACCTGCTGGTGCTGCGGCTGAACCGCCCGCCGCTGCTGCTGATCAACCAGACCGACGACCCCGGGCGACAGCTGCTGGTGACGCTGGAGGACACGCCTCCCCGCGCGCGCGACGCGCTGGGGGCCGTGCTCTCGGTGAGGGTCGCTGGCCGCTGGCGCTCGGCGACCCGGCTCAGCTCCAGCGGCTTCCAGTCCGCCGGTGATCCGCGCCTGCACATCGGCGGAGGCGGCACGATCGAGGCGGCCGTCGTGCGCTGGCCGGACGGCGTCGAACAGCCCCTCGACCCGAGCGGCCTCGCCTTCGGGAGACACCATCTCGTGCGCCGTGGCGTGGGCGTGGTGTCGTCCACCGCGCTGCTCGCGCCGGGCACGTGAGCGCCTCGCCCCCGGGGAGGCCGAGTGGCACAATCGCCAGCATGCCAACCGCCCCACCGCTCGCCATCGTGCTCAGCTTGGCCCTGAGCCTGGGTCTCAGCTCCTGCGGCCCGGACAGATCGCCCTACGATCCCTCGGTCCTGGCCGCCTCGATCCCGGACGTGGTCGCAGCTTTGGAGGCGGGCGACGCCGAGGGCGCCCTGGCGCTGATCGAGGTGCACCGCGTCTCCGGCACCGCGCCCGAGGGCATCTGGCACTACGAAGGCGTGGCCCTGATGGACGCGGGCCGCTCCGCCGACGCGCTGGAGACCCTGGGACACGAGCTGGGAGCGCGGCCGGGCAACGGGCAGGCGCAGCTCATCATGGCCGAGGCGCTCTTGGACCTGGGACGTGCGCAGCAGGCCCTGCCGCACCTGGAGCGGGCCCGGGCCCTGCTGCCCTCCCTGCCCTACGTCGAGCTGGTCTCGGCCCGCGTGGCCCTGGCTCGGGAGGACGACCGCGGCGCGGCCGCCGGCTTCACCGGCTACCTGAAGCACGACGCCTGGTCGCCCCGGGCCGCGGAGGCTCACCACGGCCTGGCCCAGCTGGCCCGGGCCGCCGGCACGCTCGGCGTGGCCGACCGCCACGAGGCCCTGTCGGCCCAGATCGAGCGGGCCCAGCAGGTGCTCAACGCCCAGCGTCAGCGGCTGGCCCTCGATCCGAGCGACAGCACCGCCGCCCTGGGGGTGGGCATGGTCTACCTGAGCCTGCACAACGAGGTGGTCAGCGATCCGCGGCTCTTGAGCCGGGCGGCCGAGGCCTTCGCCGCCTGCCTGGAGAGCGACCCGGACAACCTCAGGGCGCTCTACAATCTGGGCTTCGTGGCCATGGTTCAGGGCCGCACCCAGCAGGCGGCGATGCTCTGGAAGCGCACCGTGGCGCTGGATCCAGAGCATGCCGGGGCCCTGCTCAACGGGGGGCTGCTGGCGGCTCGTGAGCACGATCTGGCCCCTGCGCTCGAGCTGCTGGAGCGGGCCCTGACCCACAGCGAGGATCCCGGCGAGGCCGTCCGGGCCCACCGCGCCCTGGAGCAGGTGCTGCGCGAAATGGGCCAGGAGAAACGGGCCGAGATCCACGCCCAGGCCGCCCGGGATCTGGCGCCCGCGGCTGCCGATCCGGGGTCCCCGGGCCACTGAGAGGGGCCTGCCCGGTCCGATTCGGCAGCCTGGCTGCGTCAGACACCGCGCACCCGCTCAAGCGCACGGATGCGGTTCGTCGATGCAGTTGACGCGCTCCCGTGTGGCCGGACCCGCCGATCGAGGATGGAATCCACGCAGCTCGCCCCCGGCGAGTCGCCCGAGACGACTCCCAGTGAACCGATGCCCATGTCACGTCTTCTGACCACTGCATTGCTCGGCGTGCTCGCGACCGGTGCGCATGCCCAGCAAGCGAGCGGCTCTGCACGGATCCTGTCCAACGGCGACGAGGTCCACCGAGCGGCCCGCATCGCGCTCACCGGCGACCTTGGCCTGCCGGCGCTGGAGCCCGTGCGTGCCAACAGCGCCCGCACCAGCATCTACTTTGCGGATCGGGTGCCGCATGCGCCGCAGGCGGCCGCCGCCGGCACGCCCCCCACCATGTTCGATGGCTTCATCCCCAAGGGGCCCGGCGGAACAGAGACGGACAAGCCCGAGATCTTCAAGTACCAGCTGGGCAACAGCTACGACGCAAACGGCCCGGCCCACCCGCTGGTGGTGGCCTATCACGGCTTCAGCAACTCGGCCAACAGCGTCGGAGTGCAGTCGCTGATCGACGAGGAGGCGGACGCGCGCGGTTGGGTCTACCTCGCGCCCACGGGCCTGGACGACGGGCTGTTCGGCTCGCCCATCTGCCAGCAGCACATCCAGGTCGTCATCCAGTGGATGCTCGACAATCACAACGTCGACCCCGAGCGCATCTACATGCTGGGTTTCTCCATGGGTGGCGGCGTGGCCAGCAGCTTCACGGCCCGGCACCGCGACCCCGACGGCATCATGATCGCCGCCTTGGGATTGGTGTCCGGCACATATGACTGGACCCTGACCTGGAACGACGGCATCCCGGCCACCCAGACCTGGCTCGAGCACCCATACAACTTCGGCGACACCCCCAGCAACTCACCCTGGGCCTACCAGCAGTCGAGCGCTTTGTACTTTGATCCGAGCACCTATCCGGCGTTGCCCGGCGTGCTCGACAGCGGGCTGTCCATGGCCACCAACTTGCACGCGGTGCCCACCTACATCACGTATGACACGGGTGACACCATCCTGCATATCCCACCCATGAATGAGGCCTATGGGAGCCTGCTCTCGACGATCGGCACCGAGGTCACCACGATCCCGGTGAGCGGTACGGTCGATGGCTCCGGCGCCCCGGCTGCTCACTCCTGGTGGGTGCTGGACGAGGCCGACCTGTTCGACTTCTTTGACGGCCGCGTGGCCGCGCGCGTGCCCGCTGAGTTTGCGGCCCAGCAGGACCTGGGCGGCCCGGCGTCCTGGATCCGCACCACCCAGCTCGCGACGGGCGCGTTCACCTGGGTGGGCGGCAGCGCCGATCCGCTGAACGGAACCATCGTGGTGGCCGACGTGGAGAACGCGGCGCTCGTCGAGGTCGACGTGGGCGCGGCAGGTCTCACGAGCATGCCGGTGCAGATCAGCGCCAGCAGCGCTCCCGGCCACAGCTTCGAGCTGCGCCTGACCGGCTTCCCCCAGTCGCCCAGCTACATGCTCGACGCCAGCTCCGGCGACATCGTGACCCTGGTGGACTCGGACCCGGCCAGCGGCAGCCTGATCTACCGGGTGGAGTCCGGCGCCACGCTCAATGCCAGCGTGCAACACGACCTCGACTGGACGGCGAGCTTCACCACCACGCCCAACCCGGTGGCCATCGGCAACACGACCCGGGTCGAGGTCGACGCTTCCGCCAGCGCCACGGGCGCCTGGCTCATCGTGGCGCTCGATGAGGCGCTGCTGTCGGTCAAGGGCGTGCACATCGCGGTGGTCCCCGTGCCCCCGGCGCTGGTGCTCTTCGTGCCCTTGGATGCCCAGGGAGATGTCTCATTCCCGGCGGACATCCCCGGCGACCCGTTGCTCCAGGGCCTGCGCCTGCCGACCCAGGCCATCCTCACCAACGGCAGCGCCAGCCCGGATGCCGTCACCAACCTGTGGGGCTTCCGCTTCGACTGAGGGCCTCGCCGCCCGATTTACCCGCCCCCCGGGTGCTGATCGGGAGGCCCTCGAACGCCGCAGGCACAGGCGAACGCGCTGTTGGCTGCGGGCTGCGGAGGCCGCCCCGCCGGATGCCATCTGCCACACGCTAGGCGTTCGCTCAGGATCGGAATAGACTGTCGAGGCGCGAGCGTGCCCACTGGGGATCGCTGCTCCCGGCACGGCACCACCCACACCGAGCGTCGAGCCTCCCCGATGACCAGTCCCCGGCTGCTTCTCTCCCTCACCTTGGCGCTGTCGCTCCCGACCGCGCTCGCCGGGCAGAGTCCGGAGCTCGGGTTGCCTGATCTGCCCCCCCTGCGAGCCGACAGCCCGCGCGACTCGTTGCTCTTTGCTGACCGCTTTCCGGTGGGCCAGGACAACGCCGCGTATGACTCGTACGCCGCCACGATGCAGAGCGGCATTCTTCCAAAGACCCTCACCGGCACGGACTTTGTGGAGTTCTACCACTACCAGATCCCGGACAGTTACGACGGGAGCGGGCCGGGGCACCCGTTGGTGATCGCCTTCCACGGCTTCGGCGGATCCTCCGCGACGCCCGGCAATCAGTCGACCATCGACGAGGAGTGCAACGCCCGGGGCTGGCTCTTCGTAGCCCCCACGGGCATCGACGACAAGCTCTTCGGCGCGCCCATGAGCCAGCAGAACAGCGAGGCCGCGGTGCAGTGGATGATCGACAACTTCAACGTCGATGAGGACCGCATCTACGCCGTGGGCTTCTCCATGGGAGGCGGCATCGCGGCCAACTTCGCCGCTCGGCGTCGTGACCCCGACAGCATCATGATCGCGGCCGTGGGCATGGTGTCGTCGACCTTCGACTGGGTCATGGCGTACCACCAGAACTTCCCGTTGTTGCACGACTGGTTCACCAACCAGTTCAACTTCAACGCGGCGCCGTCCGTGGACCCTTGGCCCTATCAGCAAGCCAGCGGCGCGTTTCACATCGAGAGCAGTTACCCGCCGTACCCCGGCAGCATCGTGCCCGCTGAGTCCATGGTGCTGAACCTGGTCGATCTGCCGGTCTACATCACGTACGACACGCTCGACGACCTGACGTACGTTCCGCCGATCAACGCCCAGCTGAACCAGGACCTGATGGACGCCGGGTTCGACACCCTGCTGAGGGTCAAGACGGGGACCGTCGACCCCAGCGATGGGGTGACGCCGGCGCCCCACTCCTGGGCCGTGCTGGACGAGGTCGAGATGTTCGACTTCTTCGGGACACAGACTGTGGACCGTCATCCCGCCAGCTTCGAGGCCACCCAGGACCTGGGCGGCCCGGTCTCCTGGGTCGACTCCACGCAGTTCGCGAGCGGCGGGTTCAGCTACGTGAGCGGCGAGGCCGACACGGGCAGCAACTCCTTGACGCTCTTCGGTGTCGCCAACACCAACGCGCTGCGCATCGATGCCGCCGCGGCCGGTCTCACCGGGATGCCCCGTGTCAGCGCCAGCTCCGCGGACGTGCGCGCCTTTGACCTGACGCTGGGCGACACGCTGCAGCCACCCAGCTACCTGACGGACGCGATCAGCGGCTTGCTGGTGCCGCTTGTGGACAGCGACCCCTTGGCCCAGACGCTCTCGGTCGCTGTGCCGGCCATGGGCACGCACGACTTCGACGTCGTACACGACCCCGGCTGGACGGCCGCTCTCACCAGCACGCCCAACCCCGTGTCCATCGGCGCCAGCAGTCAGATCGACATGGACGGACCGGCCGGCGCCTTCGGAGCCTGGTTCATCGTGGCCGCAGAGGAGCAGCTGCTGCACGTCCAGGGCATCACGCTGGCGGCCCTGCCCGTGCCCCCGGCCGTCGTGTTCTTTGTGCCTCTGGATGCCGCGGGCGACATCAGCTTCCCCGCCAACATCCCCAATGGCCCTGCGTTCTCGGGCATCCGACTGCCGATCCAGGCCATCGCCGTTGACGCGACCCACACCCCGATCGCGGTCACCAACCTGTGGGGCTTCGAGGTCGATTAGCGCGTTCACGGATGAGCATGAACTGCAGTACGAGGTCGGGCGCGAGCACCACCGCGCCTCGCTCTTCGATTGCCTCGACGCGCTCTACGGACCGCTCGACCGGAAGGCCGTGCGGCGTGCGGGCGCGGGCGGCGAGTTGCTGCTGAACGGCGCCCCCGCCGGCCCCTCCGTCACGCTCAAGCTGGGCGACGTGCTGCAGCTGCTCGTCAGCCCGGAGACCCTGGCACGGCAGACGCAGCTGAGCGTCTCGCTGCTGCACCGCGCTGACGGCCTGGTGCTGGCCGCGAAGCCCTCCGGGCTCCCGTTCGACTCCTCGCGCCGTGGGGGCAGCTGCGCGCTCGACTCGATCCAGGCCCTGTGCGACGGCAGCCGCCCGCGCCCGCTGCACCGGCTCGACAAGGAGACCTCGGGCGTCGTGGTGGCCGCTCTCAACCGGGACACCGCCGAGCACATGGCGGCGGAGTTCTCGGCCGACCGCGCCCAGGTCGAGTACCTGGCCGTGGTGCGCGGCCCCATGCCGGACGAGCGCGGCGAGATCGACCTGGCCCTGGGCAAGGGCCGGCGCTCATCCGCCACGTTGCGCCCCGATCCCGGCCACGGTCGGGAGTCCTGCACCGCCTGGGAGGTCCAAGAGCGCCTCTCGGGCTTCACCCTGCTCAAGCTCATGCCTCAGCGCGGCGGGCGCAGCCATCAGGTCCGGGCCCACCTGGCGGCCCTGGGCAACCCGGCCCTGTGCGACGCCGCCTACCACGAGGATGACCGCATCCTCATGAGCCAGCTCAAGCTGCGCTACCGCCCCAAGCGCGGCAAGCCGGAGCGCCCGCTGCTGGCCCGCCCCGCGCTCCACGCGCGCGCCTTCCGACACGATGATCTTGTGGTCGAGGCCCCGCTGCCCGAGGACCTCGAGGTTCTCCTGGCGCAGTTGCGGCGACTGCGCCCGCTCACGTAGGATGAGGGATCGTCATCCGTAGGCGAGGTCGCTTGGCCTGAGAGCCCCGGCGGCCCGCGTCATGGGTCCCGACCAAGCGCTGGTCGGGCGTCTCTGGCCCGGGCTGGCGACCGCCCCTCCCGCAGCACGTCCGCAGAATCGAGCAGCAACACCGGAGCCCCGTCGTGACCAAGATCAAGCTGCGCAACAGCACCACCAAGCGACGCCGCACCATTGGCTTCCGCACACGCATGAAGACCGCCACCGGTCGCCGCATCATCCGTCGGCGTCGGTCCCGCGGTCGCAGCGTGAGCTGAGCTCCGGTTCCGCTCCTGTAGACCATTCCATGACCGCGCAGCCGCCCGAGTGGATCGAGGCGGCGTCCCCGGCAGGACCGCCTCCCGGACAGCCGCTCCCCATGACCGCGGGGGAGATCCGCAGCCTGGGCTGGGAACAGCCCGACGTGGTGCTCGTCTCCGGAGACGGCTACGTCGACCACCCCTCCTTCGCCGCGGCCCTGATCGGCCGCACGTTGCAGGCGGCCGGCTACCGGGTGGCCATCCTGGCCCAGCCCGACTGGCACTCGGCCGAGCCCTTCCGTGCGCTGGGGCGCCCGCGCCTGTTCTTCGGCGTGTCGGCCGGCAACATGGACTCGATGATCAACCGCTACACGGCCAACCGCAAGCCGCGTTCGGATGACGCCTACACGCCGGGTGGCCTGTCCGGCGCCCGCCCCGACCGCGCCACAAACGTCTACGCCCAGCGTTGCCGCGAGGCCTTCCCCGGCGTGCCCGTCATCGCCGGCGGTGTGGAGGCATCCCTGCGTCGGGTGGCGCACTACGACTACTGGTCCGATCACGTGCGCGCCTCGATCCTGGTGACCAGCAAGGCCAACCTGGTCGTGTTCGGCATGGGCGAGCGGCAGGTGCTCGAGATCGCCCGTCGCCTCGACGGCGGCGAGCCGGTCTCCACGTTGACCGACATCCGCGGCACGGCCTACCTGCTGGGAGCCCGGGCCGAGCTGCCCGCCTTCAGCCCGCGCCTGGCCGCGCGCGGCACGCCCCCGCCCGAGCGCCCCGCCGACGACGGCCCCGACGGCGCCAGCGTGAGCCTGCCGTCCTTCGAGCAGGTGCGCGAAGACAAGCGCGCCTTCTCCCTGGCCACGCGCCTGGTGCACCGCGAGACCAACCCCGAGAACGCGCGCCGCATCTGCCAGGCCCACGGCGAGCGCATGCTGGTCTGCAACCCGCCGGCCATGCCGCTCAGCGAAGCCGAGATGGACGCGGTCTACGGGCGCCCCTTCACGCGCCGGCGGCACCCGTCGTACCGCGAGGAGATCCCGGCCGAGAGCATGATCCGCAGCAGCGTGACCATCATGCGCGGCTGCTTCGGCGGCTGCTCGTTCTGCTCCATCACCACGCACCAAGGTCGCGTGATCCAGTCGCGCAGCGAGCAATCGGTGCTGAAGGAAGTGGACGCCGTGGTGGCCGCGCCGGAGAACCACGGCATCGTCAGTGACATCGGCGGCCCTACGGCAAACATGTATCGCATGCGCTGCGGCTCGCCCAAGGCCGAGGCCGTCTGCCACCGGCTGTCGTGCGTGTTCCCCAGCATCTGCAAGCACCTGGACACATCCCACGACGACCTGCTGCAGCTCATGCGCAAGGCACGCGCGCGGCCCGGCGTGCGCAAGCTGCACGTGTCCTCGGGCGTGCGCATGGATCTGGCCGCGCGCGCCCCCGAGTACGTCAGCGAGCTGGCGGCGCACCACGTGAGCGGGCACCTCAAGGTGGCCCCCGAGCATGTCAGCGAGCGCGTGCTGCGCGCCATGAAGAAGCCGCCCCAGGACGGCTTCGATCACTTTGCCCGGGCCTTTCAGCGCGGCAGCGACGACGCGGGCAAGGAGCAGTACCTGGTGCCCTACTTCATCTCGGGTCACCCCGGCTGCTCGGTGGAGGACATGATCGAGCTGGCGGTCTACCTCAAGGGCGCCGGCTACCGTCCGCGGCAGGTGCAGGACTTCGTGCCCGCTCCCATGGACCTGGCCAGCTCGATGTACTGGACGGGACTCGACCCGCACAGCCTGGAGCCGGTGCCCGTGGCCCGCCGCGTGGGCGAGCGCCAGACCCAGCGCGCCTTGATGCAGTTCTTTGCCCCCGAGAACTGGCACGAGGTGGTGGCCGCCCTGCGCTCCACCGGACGACACGATCTGATCGGCCATGGGCGCCACTGCCTGGTGGGACCAGAGCCGCCGCCCGAGGCCAGGGGGCGACCCGCCCGTGGACCCGACAATGGACCCGGACGTCGCTCCGGCCGCAGGCCCGGGGGCCCGGCCCCCAAGCGCCCACGCCACCCACGCCGCCCACGCCGCCCACGCTGACAGCCTGCGGCCCACGGAGCCGGAGCGGACATCTCCCCACGCTTCCCCGGACTCCGGCGAGGCCTTACGATGACGCGCCCACGGGATCGGCTGGCCATCGCATGCAGGCTGCCGCGACCACTCAGACGGGTGCCACGCGGCCCAGGCCGCGGCACCTGAGCACCGGCCGCAGCAGCTGCCACGAGGCACTCATGACCGAGCCCCCCAGCGCCTCCGCCGAAGAGCTGCGCTGGACGGTGCACCCTGCCAGCCAGCAGAAGGCGCGCTCCGTCGCCGTGGCGGCCATCGTGCTGGTGGCGGCCGGGCTCTGCGCCCGGGTGACCGACTCCGCCGGGGCCGGCGTGTTCGCGCTGGCGCTGCTGCTGCTGAGCCTGAGAGCCTGGTTCCTGCCGCGCACCTACCTGCTCGACCGCGACGGCGCGGGGACAGGCGGCCCGCTGTGCCGCCCGCAGCGCCTGGCCTGGAGCGACGTGCGCCGGGTCTCGGCCGGCCCCGGCTTCGTGCACCTGTCGCCGCGCCACAGCGACAGCCGCTTGCTGCCCGACCGCGGCCTGCTGCTGCGCACGGCATGCAACCGAGCGCAGGTCTCTGCCTTCGTCGCCAGCCATCGGAGTCCGGCGTGAGCGCCGCCCTGGCCCCCGACGAGCGGCAGCTGCTGGAGCAGATCGCCGACAGCGTGGTGGCGCGCGGCGTGGCCCTGCCGGCCATGATGTTCCTGGAGACGGTGGCGCCCATGAACATGCTCTCGTCGTCCATGCTGCAGCTGGCCTCGCCCATGTGGCGCATGCTGCTGCCGGCCTCGCGCATCGACCTGGCGGCCGCCATCCTGCAGCGACGCGAGTCGATCCCCGCCCTGCTGACCATGATCGACGAGCGCGAAGAGACGCGCCGCCGCGCTGCCCGCTCCCCGGACGCGGACGCGGACGACACGACCGGCACGCACGACACGGTCACTGCGGACGCGGACACCACCACCGCCGCGCGCGATGCCCGTGACCAACCCGACGCCCGCGCCACGCCCGACGCAACCAGCGTGGACGCACCCGAAACGCGTGACACCAGGAGCCCCTCTTGACCGAGCCATCCAAGCAGCCCGTCCGTTCCATCCTTGCGACGGACTGCGGCAGCACGACCACCAAGGCCATCCTGATCGAGCGGACCGACGAGGGCTTCCGCCTCAAGGTGCGCGGCGAGGCCCCCACGACGGTCGAGAAGCCCTTCGATGACGTGACCGTGGGCGTAATCAACGCCGTGACCGAGGTGCAGGAGCTGATCGGCCGCCCGATCCTCGACGAACAGGGCCAGATCCTGATCGGTCAGAAGGGCGACGCCGGCGTCGACCTCTACCTGTCCACCAGCAGCGCCGGCGGCGGCCTGCAGATGCTGGTGGCCGGCGTGGTGCGCAGCATGACGGCCGAGTCGGCCGAACGCGCCGCCCTGGGCGCGGGCGCCATCGTGATGGACGTCATCTGCAGCAACGACAAGCGCCAGCCCCACGAACAGATCAGCCGCATCCGCCAGCTGCGCCCCGACATGGTGCTGCTCTCGGGCGGCGTGGACGGCGGCACCACCAGCCACGTGGCCGAACTGGCCGAGCTGATCGGCGCGGCCGACCCCAAGCCGCGCCTGGGCTCGGGCTACGAGCTGCCGGTGGTGTTCGCCGGCAACGTGGAGGCCCGCGGCGCCGTCACCGACGCGCTGCAGCAGAAGACGGCCCTCTCCATCGTCGACAATCTGCGGCCCGAGCTCGACAGCGAGAACCTCGGCCCGGCCCGCGACGCCATCCACGACCTGTTCATGGAGCATGTCATGGCCCAGGCGCCGGGCTACGACAAGCTCAAGAGCTGGACCTCGGCGCCGGTCATGCCGACGCCCGGCGCGGTGGGTGCCATCATCCAGACCGTGGCCGAGCAGCGCGGCATCAGCGTCATCGGCGTGGACATCGGCGGCGCCACCACCGACGTGTTCAGCGTCTTCGGCGGCACCTTCAACCGCACGGTGTCGGCCAACCTGGGCATGAGCTACTCGATCAGCAACGTCATGGCCAGCGCGGGCATCGACAACGTCATGCGCTGGGTGCCCTTCGACATCGACGAGGCCGAGCTGCGCAACCGCATCAAGAACAAGATGGTGCGGCCCACGACCATCCCCTCCATGCTCAAGGACCTGCAGGTCGAGCAGGCCCTGGCGCGCGAGGCCCTGCGCCTGTCGCTGGTGCAGCACAAGGACTTTGCCACCGAGCTCAAGGGCGTGCGCAAGAGCCGCGACATCTCGGAGGCCTTCAACCAGTCGGGCTCGGGCAACACCATCGTCGACATGATGGAGCTCAAGCTGCTGGTGGGTTCGGGCGGCGTGCTCTCCCACGCGCCGCGCCGTGTGCAGGCCGCGCTCATGCTGATCGACTCGTTCGAACCCATGGGCGTGACGCGCCTGGCGGTCGACTCCATCTTCATGATGCCGCAGCTGGGCGTGCTGGCCTCCATCCACGAACAGGCCGCCACCGAGGTGTTCGAGCGCGACTGCCTGGTCATGCTGGGCACCTGCGTGGCGCCGGTGGGCAAGACCAAGGGCGGACGACCGCTGGCCAAGCTGCGCATCGAGCTGCCCGACGGCGCCATCGAGCGCAGCATCTCCGCCGGCGACCTGCAACGCATCCCGCTACCCAACGGCGTCACGGCGCGCTGCCGCATCGAGCCCGCCAAGGGCGTGGACGTGGGCGCGGGCAAGGGCCAGCCGCTCGACACCGAGTTGGAGGGTGGCGAGGCCGGCATCCTGCTGGACGGCCGCGGCCGCCCGCTGGCCATCCCCGGCGACGCGAGCGCGCGCGTGGCCGCCATCGAGCAGTGGATCGAGAACCTCGACCTGTACCCCCGGGACGGACGCTGAATCATGAGTCACGCCTACACACCCGGCCTCAAGGTCTCCCCGGCCGCCGACTTCATCCGCAGCCGCACCCTGCCCATCCCCGGCGAGGTGCTGGTGGCGCAGGGCGACCGCGTCGAGCCCGACACGGTGGTGGCCCGGGCGCTGCTGCCCGGCAACGTGATGACGCTCAACCTGTCGCGCCAGCTGGGCATGGCCGCGGCCGACCTGGCCGACGTCATGCTCGTGGCCGAGGGCGCGTCGGTCACGCAGGGCCAACCCATCGCCCGCAGCAAGGGCATCTTCGGCCTCATGAAGCAGACGCTGGAGGCGCCCACGACCGGCACGCTCGAGTCGGTCAGCAAGGTCTCCGGCCAGGCGCTGTTCCGCGAGGCGCCCATCCCGGTCGAGGTCAAGGCCTACGTGGGCGGCGTGGTGAGCGAGGTGGTCACCGGCTTCGGCGTACACGTGGACGCGCGCGGCACCATGGTCCAGGGCATCTTCGGCATCGGCCCCGAGGTCTCCGGCCCGATCGTGCTGGTGGGCGCCGCGCCCGATCAGCCGCTGCAGCCCGCGGACATCAAGCCCGAGCACAAGGGCGCCGTGCTGGTGGGAGGATCGCTGGCGCCCCTGGCCACCCTGCGCGCCGCCATCGACGCCGGCGTGGCCGCGCTCGTGACCGGCGGCATCGACGCCAAGGATCTGACCGAGCTGCTGGGCTACGACCTGGGCGTGGCCATCACCGGCGACGAGGCCGTGGGCCTGACGCTGGTGGTGACCGAGGGCTTCGGACCGCTGCACATGTCCGGCAAGACGCACGAGCTGCTCTCCGCCCGCGCCGGCAACGTGGCCAGCGTCAGCGGCGCCACCCAGATCCGCGCCGGGGTCATGCGGCCCGAGGTGCTGGTGCCGCACGAGGTGCCCTCGGTGGAGCAGACCGAGGTCGACACGGGCTTCATGCACGCTGGCTCGGTGGTTCGCATCATCCGCGACCCCCACTTCGGCGAGCTGGGCAAGGTGGTCGAGCTGCCGCCCGAGCCCGCCGTCTTGGACACCGAGGCCAAGGTGCGTATCCTCTCCGTCACGCTTCGCAGTGGAGATCGGGTGACCTTGCCGCGCGCCAACGTCGAACTCGTGGACGAGCAGTTCTGATGGAAGCGTTCGTCTCCTTTCTCGACTCGGCCGGCGAGGGCATGGCGCCCTGGATCGACACCGGCAAGTTCCCCACGCTGGTCGCGATCCTGGCCTACGCCGCGGTCATGTTCGTGAGCCAGGCGGCGGCCAAGCGCGGGGTGCACATCCCCATCCGCCGCATCGCCGGCCTCGACGCGCTGGACGAGGCCATCGGCCGCTCCACCGAGATGGGTCGACCCGTGCTGTACGTGCCGGGCATCGATGAGATCAAAGAGATCCAGACCATCTACTCGATGATGATCCTGCGCCATGTGGCCAGGAAGACCGCCGAGTACGGCACGGACCTGATCGTGCCGGTCAAGGACTCGGTGGTGATGGCCTTTGCCGAGGAGGCCGTCAAGCAGGGCTGCCAGGACGCCGGCCGCCCGGACGCCTTCATCGCCGACAACGTGCGCTACCTGTCCAACGAGCAGTTCGCCTTCTGCGCCGGCGTGGCCGGCATCATGAACCGCGAGCGCCCGGCCGCGAACATCATGCTGGGCATGTTCTTTGCCGAGTCGCTGATCCTGGCCGAGACGGGCTACGAGAGCGGCGCCATCCAGGTGGCCGGCACCGCCAAGCAGCACCAGCTGCCGTTCTTCGTGGCGGCCTGCGACTACACCATCATCGGCGAGGAGTACTTCGCCGTGACGGCCTACCTGACCCGCGAGCCCGGCCTGCTGGGCACCATCCGCGCGGCCGACGTGATCAAGGGCATCGCCATCGCGCTGCTGCTGGTCGGCGTTGCCCTGGCCACCTACTTCGCCGACGTCGAAGGCGAGACCTGGTTCACCACCTTCCAGCGGCTGTACGGCTGATGGCCCGCGACGCTCAGAGAGAGAAGCGCGACCGATGAAGCGCGAGATCCCGATTCTGCTCACGGTCCTGTGCGGCCTGGCCATCACCTGGGCCTTCTTCTCACCCTATGGCCCCAGCCAGGCCGTCAACGACGAGCTGCTGGCCTGGGGCACCGTGCTGTTCTCCGTGGCCTTCCTGTTGGGCATCGGCAACCTGGTACGCATCAGCCTCAAGCAGATCAGCTCCGGCCACCCCGACCGCTACTACAAGGCGCTGCTGCTGCTGATGCTGTTCGGCTACCTGGGCGTGGGCATCTCCGAGATCCACGGCTGGTTCGGCATCACGGAGGGCGACAACCTGCGGCGCGACTGGATCTACAACCGCATCTTCCAGCCGCTGCAGGCCACCATGTTCAGCCTGTTGGCCTTCTACATCGCGTCGGCGGCCTTCCGCGCCTTCCGCGCGCGCTCCATGGAGGCCACCCTGCTGCTGGTGGCCGGCGCCATCGTCATGCTCGGTCAGGTGCCCCTGGGCGACCAGATCACCGGCGGCCTGGCTTCGCGCTGGCTGGCGTTCCTGATGTCCTACATCAACGCGGCGGGCCAGAAGGCCATCATCGTGGGCGCCGCGCTGGGCACCCTGGCCACGGGCCTGCGCATCGTGCTCGGCCTCGAACGCAGCTACCTTTCGGAGTAGGACATGGCCAGCGCAACCGGACTCGATCGCCGCTGGATCTTCCTGGTCATGGGGGTGCTCGTGGTGAGCCTGTACGTGCTCGGCGAGGCGGCTGAGATGCCCGTCAACGAGTATGTCCAGAGCTACTACGACACCATCGAGGCCCTGCCCGAGGGCACCATCGTCATGCTCTCGGCCGACTTCGACCCGGCCAGCATGGCCGAGCTGCTGCCCATGTATCAGGGCACCATCCACCAGCTACTGCGCAACAACATCCGCGTGCTCAACGTGTCCACCTGGCCCGCGGCGCCGCCCTACACCCGGGCCGAGTTCGATCGCATCGCACCCCAGTACGAGAAGGTCTACGGCGTCGATTGGGTCGAGCTGGGCTTCAAGCCGGGCGACGACGTGGCCATGGGCCAGATCGGCCAGTCGGTGCGCTCGGCCTACGCCAAGGACGACCGCAACCTCAAGCCCCTGAATGAACTGCCACTGCTGAACGACGTGAGCGCAGGCTTCGGCGGCATCTCGCTGCTGATCACCATGAGCGCTGGCTACCCCGGCATCCTGGAGTGGATCGCCCAGGCCGGTGGGCGCTACGAGGTGCCGATCCTGACGGGCACCACGGCGGTGCAGACGCCGGACCTGTACGCCTACTACCCCAGCCAACTCGAGGGCTTCCTGGGCGCCGCCACGGGCGCCACCCAGTACCTGCAACTGGTGGGCGAGCAGACCGAGGACGTGCACGAGTCGCGTGACCGCAACCAGGCCCGCATGCTGATCCAGAGCTGGGTCCACATCTTCATCGTGCTGCTGATCGTGGTGGGCAACGTGCTCTACTTCGTCGGCAAGAGGAGCGCCGCGTGATCGCCCTGGCCCTGCAGGACACCGCTCGCAGCTTCTTCGACCTGGAGGCGGGCTCGGCCGACCTGGACATCATCGGCGGCTGGCTGGTGGCCTTCCTGACCCTGTGCGTGTTCAGCTTCCTGTACAAGGACAACCCCTTCTACAAGTTCGCCGAGCACCTCTTCGTGGGCGCGGGCACGGCCTTCTTCGCGCTGCAGTACTACCAGGAGGGCATCCTGGAGCCGCTGCGCGATCACATCGGCGACGCCCTGGAGCACCAGCAGGCGGGCGAGCTGGTTCAGCTGGGTGGCTACGGCGTCGACGCCGGCATCGCCATCGCCGCGCGCTGCTTCGCCGTGCTGCTGTCGATCATGCTGCTCTCAAGGCTGGTCAAGCCTGGCGGCTGGGCGCCGCGCTGGCCCCTGGCCATCATGGTGGGCGTCTACGCCGCCATCAAGCTGACCGGCGAGACCCAGTCCAAGCTGGTGCAGCAGTTCCGGGGCATGATGAAGCCGCTCACCAGCGACACCGCCATGGCCTGGGGCGACAACTGGCAGAACGTCGAGCAGACCGCCGCGTTCTACACCTTCGCCCAGGTCGTGCTGCTGGTGGGCACGGTCTGCGCGCTGGGGCACTTCGTGTTCACGTTCCGTCGCACGCGCTTCCTGGGCGGCGTCTCGCGCGTGGGCGTGGTGGTGCTCATGATCACCTTCGGCTCCATGTTCGGCTTCACGGTGCTGGGCCGCATCGCCCTGCTGATCGAGCGGGTCGACTCCCTGGGCGGCCTCACCGGCGACGGCTACCAGCTGGCCGGCACGGACGGCTCGGTCATGTCGGCCCTGACCTCGCCCCCGGTGCTCACCGGCACGCTGATCGTGCTGGTGCTGCTGCTGCTCAAGGGCAGGCGCGGTGACGGCGACGCGGGCAGCGGCAGCGCCGCCTGACGCCGTTGCGTCGCGCGAGCGCCAGCGCTCAGCTCAGGCCGGAGACGAGCCCGACGTCTTGCCCGCAGCCGGCGCCGCGGCTTCGCGATCGGCCCAGAGCTGGCGGGCCCAGGCCGCCGAGCGCTCGGCCGTCCAACCCGCCACCGCGCGTGTCAGGGCCGCCAGTTCCGTCAGGCCCTCCGTTCTGCGGGCCAGGGCCGAGAGGTCCATCAGGCGCTCCACGGCGCGGCGCGGCTCAGGGCCGCTGAGGCGCGAGAAGGCCGCCTGGCTGGCGTCCCGCGCCAAGCTGGCGGCGGCCAGGCCGCGGGGCCGATCCTGGCTCACGTGGGCCCGGATGCCGTGGGTCTTGGCCACGCGCGCCGCGGCCACGTCGACCTCCCAGACGTCATCCCAGGCGGGCAGCGCGTCCCAGGCACCCCAGCCCCACCAGCGCGCGCCGGCCCTGCCTACGCCCGAGCTCAGGGCGCCCAGCAGACAGGCGCGGTGGGTGGCGTGGCGTTCCAGCGGGCTGGGCACCAGCAGCTCATCAGCGCGACGTGCTCCCAGCGCCCGGGCCAGGGCCGCCCCTGCCGCCACGGGATCTGCGCGGATGACGTCAGAGCGCAGGCCCAGGAAGAGGGGCGCCTCCAGGCCCAGCGCCTGACAGCAGGCCCGGGACTCCTCGCGCCGGCGGCTCACGTCCACCGCAGCGCCGCTGGGGTCGATGCCTCCGTCCCCGCGCGCCATGACCACCACGGCGACGCGCGCGCCGGCCTGGGCCAACAGGTGCGCGGTCCCGCCGCAACCCACCACCTCGTCGTCGGGGTGCGGCGCCAGCACGAGCACCTCACGTCCGGCGGCGCCAGCGGGCGAGTAGCTCCTCACGGAGCCGCGGACGGGCCGGCGCTGAGGATGTAGAAGCGGTAGTTGGAGCCGATGTCGTCGTTGTCGATCAGCGCGATCAGCAGCGGTATAGGCTCCAGCAGCACCTCCGTGAGGTTGGCCAGGCTCAGGTACACCGGCAGCGTGTTGCGCGCCAGACCTGTGAGCGGATCGCTGGTGTCGCCCATGCTGAAGACGAGCGCGTCCGTCACCCCGTTGCCGGGCGGGATGAAGTGGAAGCTGCCATCCATCACGCGCCCGATCGGCTCGCCGTCCACCACCATCGTCGGCACCAGGTCGCGCTTGGTCAGAAAACTGGTGTAGTCCACCACGAAGGGGTGCTGCGTGTTGCCCGCGGGGTCACTGTCCGCCGTCTGCGCGAAGGCCGCGCGGGTGGCGAAGGGGTCCGGCACCACGCTGGAGATACGGCTGCCGAGGGGCGAGAACTCCGTGAGCTGCAGCCCCAGGAACGGCGCGCCCCCATCAAAGAAGAACAGCTCGTCCGCGTCGGCGGCGGAGTTGGCCTCCAGGGCCGTGAACCAGTAGGTGCCTCCTTGGATACCCGCACCCTCGATCATGCTCAGCGCGGCCACGGCCTCCACCGGCGTGAATGCGTCCGTCTCCGGGATGTCGATGTTGCGCAGCGGGCTCAGGGCGCCCAGCTCGTCGCCGCTCACGTCGAAGGCGAACTCGGTCACGGCGTCCACCGCCAGGATGTTCATGACCTGGGTGCCCGGAGGCATGACCGTCGTGCCCTGGGAGATCTCACCGTCGCGCAGGTAGAACACGTAGCGCCCGTCGGCCGAGCGGAAGCTACCCGCAGGCACGATGGTGCCCAGCGTGTCGAAGTCCGTGAGGCCGCCGCCTGTGTTGGTGAGGTTGACCAGCTCGTCCGTGAGGCGGTTGTAGAGGAACACATCGCACGCAGGCGCGTGGCTCGCGACCAGCATGCCGAAGGGGTCGCCGTAGTAGCCCACCCCCATGACGAATACCACCCGGTCCTCGTCCAGCCAGTAGACCGAGTTGATCTGGCGGTCCTTCTCCAGCGGCCCCCCGTAGCGGAAGTCGTCCTCGTCATTGGCCCAGAGCGGCGCCGTGGTGGCGAAGCTGGAGCCGTTGGTCCGAGCGATCTGCAGCCAGTCGCGGAAGTCACTGGAAGCCGACTTGTCCTTCACGACGTAGGCGATCCAGTCGCCGGAGGGCGAGAAGGCGGCCTTGGGTCCCAGTCCGGCGCCGCCCAGCTCGAACTCGCGGATGCGGGTCCGCCCGGCGGCGGCGGCGGAGCTGGCCCCGTGCCCGGTCAGGTTCTGGAGCGTGCGCAGCGGCTCGCCCGTCGTGTCGTCGATGGAGATCGAGCGCAGCACGTACAGGTCCTCATCATCCTCCGTGAAGCCGCCCGCCAGCACGATCCGGGAGTGATCGGGTGTCACCAGCGGGAGCGGGTCGAAGTGCTGCAGCGGGTCACCGGCGCCCACGTCCGGGAAGTCGTCCGAGATGCGCGGACGCGGGCCCACCCAGAGCGCGTGCCCGGAGCCCGGCGTGATGATCGGCACCTCGATGTAGTCACGCACGAGCAACGAGTCGCGCACGTACGCCGCCTCGATGCCGACCCGGACGCCGTTCAATACCTCACTTCCGCTGCCCGTAGCGGACTGCTCCCACTTGTTGGACAGCCCCACGTAGGCCACCCAGTCGTGGGGTCCCGAGCCCGCGATGGCGATGGACGGGGCCGAGATGCGGCGCGAGCGCGCAAAGGTCGTGTCGTTCATCACCGGATCCGGGTCCGGGTCGGTCTCGAACGGGAGCTCCCAGGACGCCTTGCCGCTGGCGGGCCAGGTCTGCCCGTCCAGCCGGATGGCCCACAGCTTGTCGGCGTCGAACGGGAAGAACCCGCCGGTGTTGACGCGCTGAATGGCCAGAAACCACAGGCCGTCGGGGGAGATCGTCAGCATGCCGTCCCAGGCGGTGTCACCCGACGAGGCGTCGAGCTGCGTGTCGGGCAGCACGCGCCAGGAGAGGTTCACACGGTCGTACACCGCGAAGCCCTCCATCAGCGAGTCCGTGTCGCGATAGCGGTACAGATCGAGCTGCTCTCCGCTGTCCGTGTCGGGCAGCACGATGTGGGGCAGCTTCTGGTTGCGCGCGTCCAGGCTCACGCGGCCGCGCGACAGGGCGGCGGGCGTCGTGGTCAGCGAGTAATCACCCACAACGAACTCCCCCACCAGGTGCTGGTAGGTGCTCGAGCCGGCCGAGCCCACCCGCTTGCGCGAGACGTTCTTGAAGGAGGTCGTGGTCTTGCCGCGATAGTACGCCACCTCGGCCGCGGGCGTCTTGCCGCCGCCCGTCTTGTTGGCCCAGGGCACCTTCTGGTTGAAGCCGATCAGCAGCGTGCCCTCGGACGGAAAGTGCGAGGTGTCCTGCACGAAGATCTCATTGGGCGTCGGGCCCACGGCGACGCTCACCTTGGTCACCGGGCGACCCAGCGCGCTGCTGGGTGCGTCGGGCTGGTTCGGCGCGATGGGCAAGAACTCCATCAGCGCCGGCAGGCCACTGCCCGCGTCCACGTCGGAGGCCGGCGGATCAACGTTCCCGAAGGGCCGGAACGTGTTCAACGTGTCGCCGTCAAAGTCCCGCGAGCCGACGCCCTCGATGAAGGTGCTCTCGGTCAGGGCGGGCACCTCGCGCGCAAAACCGAAGCTGACATGGAACGGCGGCGGCACCACGTCGACCCGCAGCCCGTTGCTGAGCTTGAGCGACGCCCCCGGACCCGCGCTGCCATCCAGCACCACCGCCTGCACGTACAGCGTGCCGTCGTACAGCCCCGGCGGGATCACGAAGGTGTGGCTGCCCGCGCCCGCCACATCCAGCAGGGGCGGGTAGGGCCCCACGAAGAGGAACGGTGGCTGCGTGAACAGCGGCGGAGGAAACTGGCCCGTGGGCAGGTTCGTCTGCTGGAGCGACACGAACAGGCCCCAGGGCACCGCGTCGTTGGGCGGCACCGTGGCGAGGTAGTTCAGCTGAGCCTGGAACACCAGCCCGGCGGGCGCCTCGAACGAGTGGCTGTTGTTCCAAGGGCCGGCGCCCGGAGGCTCGGTGTTGTCGAGGCCGTCAGTCAGCCGCAGCTGCGGCGTCTCTCCGGGTACCTGACCAGTGGTGGTGTCAGCCCAGGTGCACAGGGCCAACGCGAGCAACAGCAGAGATCGGAGGGTGGGCATGATCGAAGTCGGGCTCGGAGCGGGCTGGGGGACCTGTCGGGGGAGGTCGCCACCCAATGGCCGGTGGACCGGGCCGGTCAGCGGGCCGTCTGATGACGACCCGAATGCACGACCCCTGACACCACGGGGGCGAGTATACCGGGCCAGGGAGGCCCTGACACTCAACGCGCCGAGACACGCAGAGACCCGTAGAAGCTCGCGCACCCGAGCGTGCCCAAGGAGCGGCGGGCGGCCGGCGCAGGGCCTCGGCCGGCGCAGCTCAGGGCCCCACAGGGCAAGCACAGGCGGCCAGCCGAGAGCGGGCTGGAGCGCCGTCAGTTCACGGCCACGCCGGACTCGACGGCCTGGACGATGCGCTGTGCCAGGGCCCGGGGCGTGAAACCCAGCTTCTCCAGCAGCCCGCGGCGGGTGCCGTGCTCCACGAAGCGGTCCGGCACGCCGATCTGGAGCATGGGCGGCAGCGCCACGCCCTCGGCCAGCAGCGCCTCCACCACGGCCGATCCGAAGCCACCCGCCACAGCGTGCTCCTCGAGCGTCACACACAGGCGCACACCCTCCAGGCACGCGCCGATGGTCTCGACGTCGATGGGCTTGGCGAAGCGCGCGTTGATCACCGTGGCGTTGATGCCCTCGGCCGCCAGCAGCGCAGCGGTGTCCTCGGCCAGGTGCACCATGGTGCCGTAGGCCACCAGGGTCAGATCGTCGCCCTCGCGTAGCACCTGCGCGCGGCCGCGCTCGATGGGCTGCAGCGGCGCGCGGGCCGCGGGCGCCTCGTCGCGCGGGTAGCGCAGGGCCACCACGCCCGGCATGTCGACCGCCGCCTCCAGCATGGCCTTCAGCTCGTCGCCGTCGGCCGGCGCCATCAGGGTCATGCGCGGCAAGGTGCGCAGGTAGGCGATGTCGAACAGCCCGTGGTGCGTGCAGCCGTCGTCCACCAGCCCGGCGCGATCCATGGCCAGCACGCAGTTGGCGTCCTGGATGCACAGCTCCTGGAAAACCATGTCGAAGGCGCGCTGCAAGAAGGTGGAGTAGATGGCGGCCACCGGCTTGCGCCCGGCCTTGGCCAGCCCCCCTGCCAGGCCCAGGGCGTGCTGCTCGCAGATGCCCACGTCGAAGAAGCGCTCGGGCCAGCGCGCCATGAGCGCTCCGAGGCCGGTGCCGTCGGGCATGGCGGCGGTGATGCCGACCACCTGCTCATCGCGCTCGGCGATCTCTGCCAGCGTGGACGCAAAGACCTGGGTGTAAGGCGGACGCTTGGGTGGCGCGGCGCCGACGGGCGGCTCAGCCCCGCCATCGGTGGGCTTGGCGGGCTTCATGCCGTGCAGCCGCTGCGGGTCGTCGGCAGCGCGGGCGTCGCCCGCTCCCTTGTGGGTCAGCAGGTGCAGGAAGTTGAGACCGCCGCGCTCGGACAGATCGTGCAGCGTGTGCACCAAGCGCGGGATGTCGTGGCCGTCCATGGGGCCGAAGTACTCAAAGCCGAACTCCTCGAACACGTGCCCGGGCACGATCGTGGCCCTCAGCACGGTCAGCGACTCCTCGATGGTGCGGTCGACGCGCTCACCGATGAACGGGATGTGCCGGATGAGTTCCTGCAGCTCGCGCTTGGCGCCCGTGAACAGCGGGCCGGTACGCACGCGCGTGAAGTAGCGCGACATGGCCCCCACGGTGGGGCTGATGGACATCTCGTTGTCGTTCAGGATCACCAGCAGATTGGCGCCCAGGTCAGCCGCCGCGTTCATGGCCTCGAAGGCCACGCCGGCGCCGTAGCTGGCGTCCCCCACCACCGCCACCGTGCGGCGGTCGTTGCCGGCCAGCTTGTCAGCCACCGCCAGCCCCAGCGCCAAGGAGATGGACGTGCCCGCATGCCCCGTGTGGAACATGTCGTAGGGGCTCTCGTCCGGGTGCGGGAAGCCGCACAGGCCCTCGTCCATACGCATGGTGTCCATGCGCTGCTTGCGACCGGTGAGCATCTTGTGCGGGTAGCACTGATGGCCGACGTCCAAGACCAGACGGTCGTGCTTGAGGTCGAAGACGTGGTGCAACGCCAGCGTCAGCTCGAGCACGCCCAGGCCGGAGCCCAGGTGCCCGCCCGTCTTGCTGACCGTCTCAATCAGCGAGACGCGCATCTCCTCTGCCAGCGCAGGCAGGTCCTCGACGGGCAGTCGGCGCAGATCGGCCGGATCGTGGATGGAGTCGAACAAGCTCATGAACAGCGGGGCGATCCGGCCGGGAACGACGGGAGCGCTTCACTCAGACCAGGGAACGGAGGGCGCCAGGATAGCAGGCTGAGCCCAGCGGGCATCGCCCGGGCGGGCAATCCGACGCGATCTCAGTGGGAGCGCGCCAGGATGTGCTGCCCCAGTGCCACCAGCAACGCCTCCTGCGGCCCGCCGCGCACGGCGTCCTGGGCGCGGCGCACCAGCGCGGTCGCGTCGGCGCGCGCCTGCTCAGCACCCACGGCCGCGGGCCAGGTGGCCTTGTCGGCCTGGGCATCGGCGCCCGCCGCCTTGCCCAGCAGCGCGGCGTCGCCCTCCACGTCGAGCAGGTCATCCGTGATCTGGAACGCCAGCCCCAGATCGGTGCCTGCCTGCTCCAGAGTGGCCACCTGCTGATCCGTGCCCCCACCGGCCTGGGCGCCCACGCGCAGGGAGCCCGAGATCAGAGCCGCGGTCTTGCCCAGGTGGATCCGGCGCACCTGCTCGGTGTCCACGGGACCGCCCTCCGCGGCCAGGTCGTCCACCTGGCCGCCCACCATGCCGGCTTGGCCGGCGGCCGCGCCCAAGGTCACCAGCATGTCGGCCACGGGCGCTCCGGGCAGGGCGTGTCGGCCCAGCACCTCGAAGGCAAGGGTCAGCAGAGCGTCACCGGCCAGCACCCCCATGGCCTCGCCCCAGAGCACGTGCACGCAGGGCTTGCCCCGGCGCAGTTCGGCGTCGTCCATGCAGGGCAGGTCGTCGTGCACCAGCGAGTAGGCGTGGATCAGCTCCACGGCCACGGCGGGCGCCAGGGCCTGCTCAGGGCGTCCCCCGACGTGCAGGCAGCCCAGCTCCACCAGTGCCGGCCGCAGGCGCTTGCCACCAGAGAACACGATGTGAGCCATGGCCTGAGCCAGCTCGTCCCCCGCAGGGTCGGGCAGCCAGGCGCTGAGGGCTGCGCTCACGCGGCCGGAGACCTGGTCGAGAAAGCGGGAGAGATCGGTGTCGATGGCGGAACCCGTGTTGGTCATTCGAGCAGCATCTCAAGCCAGTCGCTGTAGCTGGCGCCCGGCAGAGGCAGGCGCAGCGCACCACGGTAGAACCCGCGCGTCTCGCCGTCGACGGTGACCTCGCCGTCCTGCAGCAGCAGCGTCGGCCCGGCCGCGAGCACGGACACTCGCCCCGCGCGCATGCGCCGGCGCAGGACTCCGCCCTCGAACTCGAGCAGCTCGACGTCCAGCAGCTCCTGATCGCGCACGCCGCCCACGCTCACCAGGTCGAAGGGCTGCTCGCTCAGCAGGGCCCGCAGGGCGGAGCTGGCCTGGGCCACCAGGACCTCGCTGTCGGGAAGGCTCAACCCCGCCGACGCGAAGAGCTCCTCGTCGGCGTTGGGCAAGAGGATCTCGAAGATCTCGGGGACGCCCTCGTCATCCGCTGAGGGGCGCTCCAGCTCCAGCCGAGCCAGTCCGTCGGCGACCAGCAGGCGCGCGCTGGTCCAGGCGCCCACCTGGGCGGCCAGGCCCGGTTCGGGCGGACAGGACACCAGCAGCTCGTAGGCACGCCCGTCGAGGAAGCTGCCCACCTCAAGCACCGCGACGTCCGGGGCGCCGCCCAGAACCAAAGCCCGGTTGAGGTCGCGCAGCGAGGCGTTGATCTCACGCTCGGACGTGCGACTCACCCGCGCGTAGCCACGCTCGTCCCGACCGACAGCTTGCTGCATGTTGCCCACCGCTTCGGTCAGGGCCTCGATGCGCTGCTCCTTCTTGATCAGCTGCTGACGCAGGCGGCGCAGCTCATCGGGGCCCGCCACCAACAGGGTCAGTGCCCGCTCCCGGGCGGCGGCCTTGGCGGCGGCCTCAGCGTCGACGTCAGCCACGGGAGCTGCATCGGCACCGGCGCTCGCGGCCATCACGTCACCCGACGCCCCCTGCCCAGAGGCCGAGGCCTGCCCCCACAAGTAGCCGCCACCGAAGGCCGCCACGGCCACGCCCAGCAGCAGCCCAAGCTGCACGCGCCCGCACAGGGCAGGCGGGTGTCCGCGGCGGCACCCGGGATGCGCCGCGGCGCGGGCTGCGATCGGCGCGACGGCCAAGGCGTCAGCCGGAGAGCGTCGGGTCGTGCGCTGGCCTGGTCGCGTCATGGGGCACCTGGTGGTGAGGGCGGGGGCGCTGCATCCGCTTGGACACTCGGGCCCGCGCTGGCTTCTTCCTGGCTGGTCACGCGTCGCCGGAAGATCCACAGCAACAGGTGATAGGTGGGGAAAGCGCAGGCCGACGCCACCACCACGGAGCCCACCAGCATGGGCCACATGAGCTCGCCGCCCAGCACGGCCAAGGCGTCGGCCATGGAGCCGCCGTCGCCGAAGGCCTCGCGCAGGTTACCCGCAACCGCGCCGAAGCCCTCGGGCGAGCGGCCCAGCATGAGCGCGCCCAGCCAGTAGAAGGCAAAGTAGAAGAAGACCAGCGTGACCGGGTTCGTGATCCAGCACATGGCCAGGCCCACGGGCACGTTGGCGGCCAGGGGCACCGACAGCACCAGCACCAGCGGCATCTGGATACCCACGGTGGGCGTAAGCGCCACCCACATGCCGAGGGCCCCGCCGCGGGCGATGGACTCCGGCGTGCCCTGCGCGCTGGTGATGGGCTCGATCAGGCGCGTGCGCAGCAGCTCGCCGAGCTTCACCAATTGCCCTTGCCTCCCTGCTGCTTGAACCACAGCGCCCAGGCCTCGGGCCCATCGTGGCGCTGACGCGTGAGCTTGCGCAAGCACAGCTCAAAGGGGCCCTCGATGGAGTCGAGCCGCTCGCGCGCGGCGGTGGTCTTCTTCTTGCGAGACTGCTCGCGCTGCGCCAGCTCGGCCGCCTCGGTCCAGGCATCGAGCACCGCGCGGGCGGCCGAGCGGCGCACAGCGATGGGCTCCTCGGCGAGCTGCGCCAGAGCGCCCGCCGCGGCGTTGGCCACCAGCGGGGACTCCTCGTCCAACAGCTTGGAGAAGGTCTTCAGCAGCCCCGGGTCGCGGCGATAGCCCAGCCCCTCGATCAGGCTGGCGCGCATCTCAGGCCAGTCGTCCAGGTGCCTCTGCTTGAGCGCCGCGCTCAACAACGCGGCGCCTTCGGGACGCTCGAACACCAGCCCGATGGCCAGGTGGTAGCTGTCGATCAACTCCTCCCGCGTGTCCTCGAGCTGCTCGCGGGCCGGGCGCGGCTTGGTCTTGAACACCTTGGTGACCGCCTTGCCGATCTCCTTGACCGTCTTGGCCGAGACCTTGTCGTAGACCGTGTCGAGGTCCAGCAGGGCCTGCTCGACGCTCGCCATCTCGTAGCTCTTGAGGCCCTGCTTCAGGGCGTCCAGGGCGTCGGCGGCCAGGTCCTCGGGGCCCGCCTGGGCTGCGGCGACAAGCGCCGGCAGGCAGCAGAGACACAACACGAGACGGGCGACGGCGCGCAAGACGGTCGGGCGCATGGCCACGCTCCGCTGAACGAGAGGGGAGCGAGCATGTTAGGACGGCCACGGCAGGGCTGCAACGCGCCCGCGAGAGCGCCCCCAGCATACGTCACTCAGAAGCCGACCCGGGTCCGCTCCACGCCGCAGTGGGCCGCGATGCGGTCAGCCAGGGCCGAAGCCAGGGCCGCGCTCAGCGGGCGCGCGACGGGCAGGTCCTCACCGGCCAGCCGATCCACGCACACCAGGCCCTTGGCGGCGCCCGTCAGAAAGCACTCGTCGGCGCCGCGCAGCTCATCCAGGGTCAAGGAGCGCTGCTCGGTCTCGATGCCCAGCTCGCCGGCCAGGCGCAGGATCTCGCCTCGGGTCACGCCCTCCAGCACGCCGGACGACAGCGGCGAGGTCAGCAGCTGGCCGTGCAGCACCGCAAAGACCGTCGAGACGGTGGCCTCCCCCACCCGGCCTTGGGCGTCGAGCAGCAGATCGTCCAGGCGGCCCGCGGCCTCGGCGCGCTCGCGCAGCAGGTAGTGCGCGAGGTAGCTGGTGGACTTGACCCCGGCCACGGGCGAGCTGGCGTCCATGCTGGCGGGCGCCACGCCGACCTCGACCGCTTGGCCGGCCGAGGGCGCCGGCGTCGAACGCAGCATGGCCAGCACGCGCATCGGCGCCGCTGTGTCGCTGGAGCTCGCCCCCGGCGCGCCGCCGGCCGTGACCGTGATGCGGCACACGGCGTCGGGGGCCGCGCAGGCCAGCGACAGCGCAGGCACGCCATCGGCCAGGCCCGCGAGCGCTTCGGGCTGCGGCAGCTTGAGCGTGGCCAGCGAGCGACCCAGCCGCGCCAGGTGCCGCTCCAACAGGAAGGGCACGCCACCCCACAGGCGGAAGGTCTCGAAGGCGCCGAGGCCGTACAGCAGCGTGCGATCGAAGACCGACACCGTGGCCTGCTCGGCGCCCACCAGCTCGCCATCGACCCAGACATGCTGCATCTCAGAACCTCTCCAAGCCCCACGCGGCGAAGGCGCCGGCCGCCTTGTCCAAGGTCTCCTCATACTCGTCGGCGGGGTCGGACAACAGGGTGATGCCGCCGCCCACCGGCAGCAAGACCCTGCCCGGCAGCACGCTGGCCACGCGGATGGCCACCGCCAGGTCGCAATCTCCCGAGGCGTCGATCCAGCCCATCGCGCCGGTGTACAGATGCCGACGCACGGGCTCCAGCCGCTCGATCAGCGCCAGGGCCGAGAGCTTGGGCGTGCCCGTCACCGACGCGGGCGGGAAGGCGCGCTCCACCAGCGTGGTGGTCGGCAGTTCGCGCGGCACCCGGGCCGTCACCGTAGCCACGCGGTGGAAGACCGTGGACCAGGCGTCCGTGCCGAAGGGCTGCTCCACGGCCACGCTGCCCAGGGACGCGCTGCGCCCCAGGTCGTTCCGCACCAGGTCGACGATCATGGAGAGCTCGGCCAGCTCCTTGGGCGACGACAGCAGCTCGGCGCGCAGGCGCGCGTCGTCGACCGCGTCGACACCGCGCGGGCGCGTGCCCTTGATCGGGCGCGACTGCACCTGCTCGCCACGTCGACGCAGGAACAGCTCGGGCGAACTGGACACCAGCGCAGCGCCGGGCCAGGCCATGAAGCCGCCGAAGGGCGCCGGGCTGCTGCGGCGCAGGACCCGGGCCAGGTCGGCCGGGGCGCCGTCCCAGTCCAGCTCGAAGCGCTGGGCCAGGTTGACCTGGTAGACCTCTCCCTCCAGCACCTGCTGGCGCACGGCCTCGACGGCGCGCTCGTAGGCCGGGCGGTCGAAGCTGCTGCGCACGCCGGATGGCCGCGAGAGACGCGCGGGCGCCCGCGTGGCCCGCCGCTCCAGGTCGCGCACCGCCTGCCGGAATGCGCGGGCCTCGTCGAGCGTGCCGCGACCCAGCACCAGCCGCCGACCACTGCTGCGCTCCTGGGCCAGCACCCAGGGCTGGGCGGCCGCCACCAGGTCCGGCAAATCGGCGTCGCGCGGGCGCAGGCAGGGCAGGCGCTCCGTCTCGCGTCCCAGGTCGTAGGCCAGGGCCAGGCTCACTCCGCCGGCAAAGGGCGGCAGACCGCCCTCGGCGTCCGGCGACTCGCCGCGCCCCTCGGGCGGGCCGAAGACCCGGGCCAGCAGGGACTCCACCTGACCCAGAGCCCGCTCTCGCGGGTCGTCCAGCGGCGTATCGCTCCCGCGCAGCAGCAAGGTCGCCACGGGGTCGAAGCTCAGCAGATCCCAGCGCGCCAGGGGCGAGGGGTCCGGGCCGCCATCGAACAGCACCGGGAAGCGCTCGGCGGGCAAGGCCGCCGCCAGGTCCACCAACGGCGGTCCGGAGGGGAGCTCCAGCAGCACGAGTCCGGTCATGGGCGCATCTTATGTCGCCCGGCCCTTGTCCCCATGCCCGCCGCTCGCCAGGGTGGAGCCATGGAGCTGCTCGAGGAGTATCTGGCGGAGCTGACCGACGCCCGCCGGCTCAGCCCGCACACGCTACGAGCCTACGGCGGCGACCTCACGGCGCTGATGGGCTTCGCCGCGCTGCAGGGCGTGCAGCGCCCCCAGGACATCGACACGCTGCTGCTGCGGGAGTTCCTGGCCGAGGGTGCCCCCGGGCGCCCCAGCCTGGCCCGGCGCCAGGCCGCCCTGCGCGGCTTCTTCGCCTGGCTGGTGCGGGTCGGGCGCATGGAGTCGTCCCCCGCCGCGGCTCTGCGCTCGCCGCGCCGCGGGCGCAGCCTGCCCCAGGCCCTGGACCTCTCCCAGGTTGAGACGCTGCTGGCCAGCGCCGGCGGCGAGCAACCCGCCGATCACCGCGACCGCGCCCTGCTGGAGCTGCTCTACTCCAGCGGAATGCGCGTGGCCGAGTGCAGCGGACTCGACCTGCCTGACCTCGACCTGAGCGCCGGCTCGGCGCGGGTGCTGGGCAAGGGGGCCAAGCAGCGAATGTGCTGGGTGGGCCGACAGGCCGGCGAGGCGCTGGAGGCTTGGCTCGACACGCGCGCGGCCTTCGTGGCCCGTCGCAAACGTCAGGGCGAGCCCGCCCTGTTCCTCAACTTCCGCGACGCCGGGCGACTCAGCACGCGCGGCATGCACCTGGTGGTGACCCGGCGAGCCGCTCAGGCCGGGCTGGAGGGTCTGGTGCATCCGCACACCCTGCGGCATTCGTTCGCCACGCACATGCTGGACGCCGGCGCGGACCTGCGCGTGGTGCAGGAGCTGCTGGGGCACGAGCGCCTGGGCACCACCCAGATCTACACCCACGTCTCCATCGGCCGGCTCAAGCGGGTCTACGCGTCGGCCCACCCGCGGGCCTGACGCGCGAGAGGGCGCAGGGCGGGCCCTGGTACCCGGCGCGTGCGCCCCCTCGCTGTGGTGGGCCGGCGCGGGCCACGACCCGGCCTCGGCCCGGGCATCCAGGACTTCTGCCACGCCCCGCTATGCCCAGCGCGCCGCCCGGTTCATGATCGGGCGCAGCATGCCTCGCCTCGCCCACCAGACCCGCCGTCACGTGCTGCTGCTGCTGGAGCGCTGCGGCGACCTGCTGGGCGGGGAGCGCTTCGCGCTGGTGGTGATCGGAGCCGGGGTGGGCGTCGTCTCGGGCCTGGCGGCGGTGGCCCTGGTGCTGCTGGTGCGCGCGGTCAACTCGCTCACCTGGACGGCTACGCTGTCCGTGGACGACGTGGTGCCCACCGACGCCCTGGGCTCGCACGCCGTCTCGAGCTTGCCGGCCTGGTGGCCGCTGCTGGTGGTGCCCGCCGGCATGCTGGGCGTGGTCGCGCTCACGCGCTGGTTCGCGCCGGAGGCCAGCGGCCACGGCGTGCCCGAGGTCATGGCCTCGATCGCTCAGAAGAACGGTCTCATGCGCGGCCGGGTGGGGGTCATCAAGCTGCTGGCCTCGGCGCTCAACATCGGCACCGGCGGCGCGGTGGGCAAGGAGGGCCCCATCGTGCAGGTGGGCGCGGCCTTCGGCTCGGTCTGCTCGCGCTGGCTCGGGCTGCGCGGTCGGCACATGCGCACGCTGGTGGGCTGCGGTACGGCCGCCGGCATCGCGGCCGTGTTCAACGCGCCCATCGGCGGCGTGCTGTTCGCGCTGGAGATCGTGCTGGGCGCCTACAACGTGAGCGCCTTCGCGCCGGTGCTGATCGCGTCAGTGGCCGGCGCCGTCACCGCGCGCCGGCTGCTGGGCACCGAGTCGGCCTTCGCCATCCCCGAGGCGCTCAAGCAGGGCCTGACCATCACGTCGCTGTGGGAGCTGGTCAGCTACGCGCTGATGGGCCTGATCTTCGGACTGGTGAGCGTGGCCTTCGTGCGCCTGCTCTACGCCGTCGAGGATCGCAGTCACCGCTGGAGCGTCTCGCCCTGGCTCAAGGCGCTGCTGGCCGGGCTGATCGTGGCCGCCATCGGCATGGGCCTGCCCGCGGTGCTGGGCGAGGGTCACCACATGATGACCGAGGTGCTGGTGGACAACGGCGCGCGCTTTGGCCTCGGGGCACTGCTGCTGCTGGGCCTGGCCAAGACGGCGGCCACCGTGCTGACCCTGGCGGGCGGCGGCTCGGGCGGCGTGTTTGCCCCCAGCCTGTATGTAGGCGCCATGCTCGGCGGGGCCTACGGGCTGGCCATGCACAGCGTCTTCCCGGACGCCATCGGCCCCTCGGGGGCCTACGCCCTGGCCGGCATGGCCGCGCTGCTGGCGGGCACGGCCCACGCGCCCATGACGGCCATCCTGCTCATGTTCGAGATGAGCGACAACTACCTGATCATCCTGCCGCTCATGACCGTGTCGGTGCTGGCCACGGTGGTGGCGCAGAAGCTCATGCCCGACTCGATCTACAGCCTGGGACTGTCCCGCCGCGGCATCGTGCTACGTGACCGGGAGGACACGGCGCTGCTCAAGCACCTGCGCGTGGCCGACGCCATGGGGCCCAAGCCCGAGACCATCCCCGAGGCCACCACCTTCGACCGCATCGTGCGCAGGCTCATGCTGAGCGAACAACACGACCTGCCGGTGGTGGACGCTCACGGGCGCGTCACGGGGGCCGTGTCGTTCAGCGACGTGCGCGAGTTCCTGCGCGACGAGGGCCTCGACCAGCTGCTGCTGGCCCGCGACTGCGCGCGCGAGGTCACCACCCTGGCGCCAAACGACACGCTGCTGGAGGCGCTGCACACGTTTGACCAGCACCCGCTGCACGAGATCCCCGTGCTGGCCGAGGGCCGGCCCGTGGGCTCGCTGCGGCGTGATGATGTGCTGAGCACCTACCGCCGCGCGCTCATGGCCGCCGCGCGCCAGGGCTGAGCGCACACCCGGTACCGCGCGGGTCCAGCACAGCGCGGGTCCGACATCGGCTTCGCTCGGCGCACCGCCCACGCCGGACAGCGCTGCACTCAGGCGTCGCGGCCGCCGCCCATGAGCCAGCCGATCCAGAACACCAGACCGCCCAGGGCCAGGCCGCCGAACTGGAACAGCATGGAGGGTTCTTCGACGTAGCTGCTGACCATGACCCAGGTCACCCACAGCAAGGCGGCGAGTTGAAGCACGCGTCCGAACATCATGGCGCGGATCATAGCGCCGCGCGGCCGCTGGTTCCGTCACGTCCTGCACCGTCGGTCCGCCCGTCGCGGTCAGCCCGCCCGTGCTCAGTCGCGGTCGATGGCCGCGGGCGGCCAGCTCGGGCTCGCGGCGCGTTCGTCGGCGCGTGCATCCAGGCGCGCCAGCTCCAGCGCGAGCTCAGCCGGCAGGTCCTGCAGCCGTGACGCCCGTCGCAGCACGCCGCGGGCGCGCCAGGGTTGAGCACGGTTGAGCAGCAGGCTGCCCAGGGCCACGGGGGCCTCAGCCAGCGACGGGTCGGCCCGCCCAGCGTCTGCATAGCACTGCTCAGCGCCCGACAGGTCGCCCGAGGACTCGAGGCAGCGGCCCAGATCCACCAGCACCAGGGCCAGCTCCAGCGGCTCCCGCTCGAGCCCAGCCACGGCCTGCATGAGCGGACCGCGGGCCTCCTGCGGACGCCCCAGGGCCAGCAGCACGGAGCCCACGTTGGCGGCCATCCAGGGATCCTCGGGCAGCAACGCGAGGCCTTCGAGGTAGGCCGCGAGGCCCCCCTCCAGACGCCCTTGATCACGCAGGGCGTGACCCAGCGAAAGCCAGGCCAGGGGGTCCTCCGGCGCCAGCTCCAGCGAGGTGCGCCAGGCCCGCTCAGCCAGCACCGGCTCGGCCACCAGGCCGAACAGCCGCCCCAGGCCGCGGTGCGCCCCGGCGCAGTCCGGGTCGAGCTCCAACGCCGTCTGCAACGCGGACAGCGCCGCGTCCAGCTCGCGCTGATCCAGGCAGACGCTGCCGAGGTTGACCCAGCCCGACGGCTCGCCCGGCTCGAGCTGCACCACGCGTTCAAGCAGGGCGCGCGCCACGTCCGGAGCGCCGCGCTCAAAGGCCAGGCGCGCCAGCAGGCTCAGCGTCGAGACGTCACCGGGGCGCAGCTCGTCGGCTCGCGCCAGGTGCTGTTCGGCCGACTCCAACCGGCCCAGGCTCATGAGCGCCACGCCCAGCAGGAAACGGACCGAGGGGTTGCCCTCGTCCGCCTCCAGGGCCAGCGTGAGCAGCTCCACCGCGCGCGCCGCTTCGCCCGCCGTCAGCGCCCGCGAGGCCGCGTCGAGCAGCTCGAGCTGCAGCCCCGCCAGCGCGCGCAGCGAGCGCTCGTCCGGCGCCGGCGGCCCGGCAGCGACGGCGGCCGGCAGGACAGCTGGGACCGACGCAGGCACGACGCTCAACGCGGGCGTGACCGCTGCGGGCGTGGGGGCCATGACCTGTGGGACCAGGACGGCCGGGGCAGGCGCGGCGGCCAGGGAGGCGCCGCCGGCGCTCGCCACGCAGCCCAGGCCCAACAGGGCGCTGAACATCGCGATCACAAGTGGGCTGCTCAGGGTGAGTCTCCAACGGCCGCTGAGTCCTCATCGGCCATCGGCGCCGCCGGGGTTGACACCAGGCAGCGACAGCACGAACGCCCCCCCCAAGCGGACGACCTCGGCGGGCTTCAGCCAACAGGGCCCGGCGGTCGATCCAGACTCTTCAGAGCCGTATGGCCGCTTCGGTCCCGTCCGCCGTTAGACTCGCGCCCGTGAGCCGCACCGCACTCTTCGCTCTCGCTGGCCTGTGCGCCATCGGGCTGGCCCTGGCCGTGATCCTGCTCTCCGAGCCGGACGACGTCGGCGGAGGCCGTCCGGTCCAGGCTGGCAGCGCGAGCGCCCCTGCGAGCAGCGACGCCCTGCCGCCGCCGCTGCTCGGGCGCGAGCTGACCGACGAGCTGGCCGAGCCCCGGCCCGACCGGGGCCAACCGCTGCGCTCCGGCGGGCAGGCCCCCGCGGTCATCGAGGGCCGCGTGGTGGATCGCGCCGGCACGCCGCGCGCAGGTGCGACGATCTCGCTGCTGGTGGCGGACGCGTCCGGCTTCGCGGCCCAGTTCAAACCCACGGGCAGCTCCATCGAGGCGGACTCCGAGGGCCGCTTTCGCCTGATCCACCCGCCCCTCGGGCGCGCCTTGGCGGTGGAGGCCAGCCACGCGGCGTCCGCCCCCACCCGCGTGCCCGTGCGACCGCTCGACCCTGGCGAGACGCGCCTGCTGGGTGACCTGATGCTGAGCGCCGGCACCACGCTCACGGGCCAGGTCAGCGATGAGCTGGGCGCGCCCCTGCCCGGCGCGCGGGTCGAGCTGCGCGAGGGCGTGGGAGCTGGCCCCTTGCTGGGCGCGGCCATCGCAGACGAGAGCGGACACTACGAGCTGCCGCACCTCGCGCCGCGCCAGTACGCGCTGCGTGCCTCGGCCGAGGGCCACGCCACCATGGAGAGCGTGCAGGCCTTCGTGCTGGGCGCCGCCGGGCCCATCTGGACCGTGGACTTCGAGCTGCCCCGGGCCCAGAGCGAGCTGCGCGGCCTCAGCACCGACGCCATGGGCACCCCCGTGCCCGGCGTGCGCCTGCGCTTCCTGCTGCGGCGGGCGGGCAGCAGCGCTCACTTCAGCACCAGCTGCACCAGCGACGAGCAGGGACGCTTTGCCCTGCGGGACCTGCCCGAGGGCCGCTACGACGTGGGCGTGGAGTCCTCCGAGTGGTACCTGGCCCTGAGCCTGGGTCTGCACACGGGTCCCGAAGAACAGGCCGTGCGCGTGCACGCGGCCCTGGCCATTCGCGGCCTGCTGCTGGCCCACGGCGCGGAGGTGCCGGAGTTCCACGTCACGGTCAAGCCCGACGGCCGCTCCGGTGCGCGCTTGCTGGGTGGCCTGCCCGCGCGCCGCCGCTTCGGTAGCGACGGTCCCGAGCCGCGCTTCGAGCTCTTGGGTCTGCGTCCCGGCGCGTACTCGCTGGTGGTCGAGGCCCCCGGCTACAGCGCCACCCGCAGCCAGGGCGTGTTTCTCCAGCAGGGCAGCGACGGCACGGACGTGACCATCACGCTGCTCATGGGCGCCACGCTCAGCGGACGCGTCTCCCCCGCGCGCCCCGGCGTCTCCATCGAGCTGCGCGAGGGCGACTGGGACCCGGCCTCCCCGCTGGAGGACGCCTTTCCCACCGCGCCGCTGTCAGGCCTGCGGACCCGCACCGACGCGGACGGCCGCTACCGCATCGAGCATGTTCCCGCCGGGCGCGTGGTGGTGAGCGCGCGCAGCGTGGGCCTGCCACCGGCGCACCTGCGGGACGTGCGGATCGAAGAGGGCGGCGTGTATGAGCTGCCCACGCTCGAGCTCTCCCCCGGAGGCATGGTCAGAGGTCGGCTCACCGGGCCGGACGGGCAGCCACGGGCCGGCGCCAAGCTGCGGCTCATGGGCGAGGGCGTGTATCTGGCCACCCAGACGGACGGCGACGGCAGCTACCGCTTCGAGGTCGTGCCCGCGGGCGAGTACGAGCTCAGCGCCTCGCCCGCCAGTCTGGCGGAGGCCCTGACACTGGAGGCGCGCGCGCCGCTGAGCCTGCGCTCCGAATCCGAGGTCGTCCTGGACCTGCGCCTCAGCGCCCGCCCCCGGAAGAACCGCTGAGCCCCAGCCGCTGCTCGCTGGACGGCGTGGTGTCGGATGCTGCGGCCGGCCCCGCAGGCGGCGAGAGCGTCGACCCGAGCGGCCGCTCAGGGGCCTGCTCCGCGAGCAGGCCCAGGTCGCCGGCGCGCTCTCCCAGCTCGAGACTCAGGCTGCGCTCGCGGCCGTCGCTGCCAAACAGCCGCACGCGGTAGGCGCCGGGCGGCAGCCAGAGCTCGCGGCCCGGCCGCAGCTCCCAGGAGCGGCGGCCGTCGTCCAGCGTGGCGCCGCTCCAGGCGCCGCCTGCCCGCAGCGTGACGCGCACGGGGGCAGGGCCGCCCCAGGGGCCCAGCCAGAGCGCCAGCGCCAGGGCCGCGGTGAGCCCCAGCGCCACCCAGGTGTAGGTCCCCATCGAGCCGCGGATGCTGCGAGCGCCGGGCTTCATCGAGGCGGCGCCGTCTCGGGCTCGGACGCAGGCTCCGGCTCGGGTTCGGGTGGCGGCGCCGCGGCCAGCCGCACGCGCACGTGCACGCGGCCGTCGCAGAGCACCTGATCCACCAGCTCCAGCCCATCCAACTCGTGGTGGATTCCGTCGGCGCCGACCGCCTCCACGTACAGCGTGCCGTCCAGCAGCAGCACGGAGAGGCGCCGCTCCACGTCCAGGCCCAGGTGATCGGCCAAGCGCCGGGCGGCACGGGTCAGCGCCAGACGCGTGCCATCGGCCTCCACAAACACGGGCCCGGCGGAGGACGCCGCCCAGGTGAAGTCCCGCTCGACCTGCAGCGCGTCGGCCCAGGCCGGTGGGCAGCCAGCGCAAGCGCCCGACAGCGCCAGACCACAGACCAACATGAGCGCCCGGGCGGCGCGGACCCCGCGCACCCGTCTCACGAGGGGCTGGCCGGCAACAGCGTGGCCAGCTCGGGCGCCACCTCCACCACCAGGCGGTGCAACAGCTGCCGGATCTCCGCGACGGTGGAGAGCTCGAGCGCCTGGGCGGCCACGGCCTCGGCCTGCGCCAGGGTCACGTTGGCGAACAGACGCCGGACCACGGGCAGCAGGTACGGCGACATGGAGAAGGACCGCAGGCCGCAGCCCAGCAGCAGCAGGGCCGAGTCGGGCTCGCCCGCCATCTCGCCGCACACGCTCACGGGCGTGCCGGCCTCGGCGGCGCCACGGATGACGTGCCGTACCAGCGAGATCACGCCGGGGTGCAAGGGTTGGTAGAGCTCCGCCACGCGGGCGTTGTTGCGGTCGGTGGCCAGGGCGTATTGCGACAGGTCGTTGGTGCCCACCGAGAGGAAGTCCGCCTCGCTGGCCAGGGAGCGCGCCGCCAGCGCGATGGCCGGCACCTCCACCATGGCGCCCAGCGGGACGGCCTCGTCGAAGGGCAGCCCCTCGCGCCGCAGGTCGCCCTGCACCTCGGTCAGGATGGCGCGCACGCGGCGGAACTCCTCCACCATGGTGACCATGGGGACCAGGATGCGCACGCGCCCGTGGGCCGAGGCCCGCAGCAGCGCGCGCAGCTGGGTATAGAACATGTCCGGCCACTGCAGCGACAGACGCAGGCCGCGCCAGCCCAGCACCGGGTTGGGCTTTGAGGGCAGCCTGAAGTAGGGCAGCGGTTTGTCGCCGCCCACGTCGATGGTGCGGAAGGTGATCTCGCGCTGCCCCAGGCGCTCGGCCGCGTGGCGGTAGTGCTCGTACTGCTGCTGCTCCGTGGGGAAGGAGGAGCTGGCCATGAACAGGAACTCGGTGCGGTAGAGCCCCACGCCGCTCAGGTCGTCGATCAGCTCCTCGGGCAGGCCGGTGAAGTTCTCGACGTTGACCAGCAGCTCGATGGCCACGTCGTCAGCGGTGCGCGCGAAGCCGCGGGTGTGCACCGCAAGCTCGTCGCGCAGGCGCTCGAACTCGGCCGCCGCCTCGCGCGCGCGCTCCAGGTCGGCGGGCGAGGGGTTGAGCAGCACCTCGCCGCGCGTGCCGTCCACGATCCACGCGCCGCCGCGGGCGGGCAGGTTGGCCACGTCCACGTCGGTCACGGCCGGGATGCCCAGGGCCCGGGCCAGGATGGCCGCGTGGCTGGCGCCGCCGCCCGAGGCCGTGACGATGGCGGCCAGCTGGCTGCGGTCGAGCGCGGCCGTGTCGGAGGGCAGCAGCTCGCGCGTCACCAGCACCTGCTTCTCGCCCGACTTGGAGGCCGGCGGCGGGCGGCGCTTGGCCTGGCCCGCGAGCTGCCGCAGCAGGCGCCGACCCACGTCGCGCAGGTCGGCCACCGGGTCGCCCGCCGGCACGTTGGCCAGGCGCTCGCTCCATGCGGCCACGGCGTCGTGCACGGCCACCTCGGCGTTGAGCAGGCGCTCCTCGATGGTCTTGCGCAGATCCCTGCGCAAGGCCGGGTCGTCCAACAGCAGCTGCTGCACGGAGAAGATGCGCGCGTCCCGGCGGCCGACCTCCTTGCCGATGGACTGCTCGACCTCCTGGAGCTGGCGCTTGGCCACGCGCAGGGCGTTCGACAGGCGCCGCAGCTCGCCGGGCACGTCCTCCGGGGTGAGCGCGCGCACGGGCACGTCGATGTCCACCTCATCGTGGAACAGCGCCGCGCCCACGGCCAGGCCGGGGGCCACGGGCACACCCCGCACCACGATGCGGCCGGCCGAGGAGCCGTCGTCGGAGCCGCCGCTCACTCGGCGAGCCTCGCGGAGATCGACGCCGGCAGCGTCTCGAGCGGCACGCGCTCCTGGGTCATGGCGTCGCGCTCACGCAGGGTGACCGTGCCGTCCTCGCGCGTCTGGCCGTCGATGGTGACGCACCAGGGCGTGCCGATCTCGTCGTGCCGCCGGTAGCGCTTGCCGATGGAGCCGGCCTGGTCGTACTCGGTGGCGATGCCGCGACCCAGGAACTGCTGCTCGAGCTGCTTGGCCAGCTCGGGCATGCCGTCCTTCTTGACCAGCGGCAGCACGGCCACCTTGATCGGCGCCAGGCGCGGGTGCAGGTGCAGCACCTTGCGCAGCTCACCGTCGACCTCCTCTTCGTCGTATGCGTCGGCCAGGAACACCAGCATGGCGCGGTCGACGCCGGCGGCGGGCTCGATCACCCAGGGCACGTAGCGCTCGCGGGTCTGGCCGTCGAAGTACTCGAGCGTGCGACCGGACTTCTCGGAGTGTCGCTTGAGGTCGAAGTCGGAGCGACAGGCCACGCCCTCCAGCTCCTTCCAGCCGATGGGCAGCTTGTATTCGATGTCGGCGGTGGCCTTGGCGTAGTGCGCCAGCTCGTCGCCCTCGTGATCGCGGTAGCGCAGGTTCTCGGCGCTCACACCCAGGTCGAGGTACCACTGCATGCGCGCCTCGCGCCAGTAGGCGTACCACTGCTCCCAGTCGTCGGGCGGCACGAAGTACTCCATCTCCATCTGCTCGAACTCGCGCGTGCGGAAGATGAAGTTGCCGGGCGTGATCTCGTTGCGGAACGACTTGCCCACCTGGGCGATGCCGAAGGGCGGCTTCTGCCGCGCGGTGGTCATGACGTTCAGGAAGTTGGTGAAGATGCCCTGGGCCGTCTCGGGCCGCAGCCAGGCCACGCTGGCGTCGCCCTCCACCGGACCCACGTGGGTCTCGAACATGAGGTTGAACGAGCGCGGCTCGGTGAACTGCGCCCGGCAGTCGTCGTTGATGGGCGCGTCGTGGCGCATGGAGCAGGTGGCGCCATCGAGGTCGTCCGCGCGGAAGCGGGCCTTGCACTTGCGGCAGTCGATCATGGGGTCGGAGAAACCGTCCACGTGACCGGAGGCGCGCCAGACATCGGGGTGCTGCAAGATGGCCGAATCGAGACCCACCACGTCACGGCGCGTGCTCACCATGGAGCGCCACCAGGCGTCCTTGACGTTGCGCTTCAGCTCCACGCCCAGCGGGCCGTAGTCCCAACAGGAGCCCAGCCCTCCGTAGATCTCGCTGGCCGGGAACACGAAACCCCGCCGCTTGGCGAGATTGACGATCTGGTCGAGGCTGGTGGCGGGCAAGGGAGCCTGCTCCGGTCAGGGGCGAACGTCGCATTCTCGCGGGAGGGCGCCGGCCGATCAAGACGAGCACCGAGCGACCGCTAGTAGAGCTGGGACAGCGACACGCGCAGCTTGAACTCCCCTCATCGAGGGTCCAGAATCAGTGCATAGGAGGTGCAGGTGGCTCAAGAGGTGGACACGCGCAGGCCCACCGAACCGGCGCCGGGCCGAGCCGCGGCCTGCGCACCGAGCGCCGACTGCTCCCCTGGCTCCATCCAGACCCCCGTCTGGTCTCAGTCTGAGCGCATCCTGAGCCGATGTCTGACCATCAGCCAGCCTCTGCCTGGCCCCCATCGATCGCCTGCCTGACCATTTCGAAGAAAACAAATGAGGAGTCGCGCCATGTCGTCGCCGACCCGCTGGACCCTGATCGCCCTGCTCGTCGTGAGCGCCGCCGCCTGCGGCACCACTCGCACCGGCGAGGCCGTGGACAACGAGCTCGACGCGGCCATGGCGTACTTCAAGACGCGCCTCAACCAGGACGACGCCATGGAGGCGTACTACATCTACGAGGCCATGAAGTCGGTCGACCCCGACTACCCCGGGCTCGAGGCCTCGGCCCAGGCCTTTCGCGACGACAACATCGACATCGTGGAGTACTTCGACCGCGGCTGGCTGGGCAGCAACTTCTCGCTGCGCATGCCCACGGACCGCGGCATCGGTCCGGAGAATGAGCAGACCGGACTGGGCAGCAAGTTGGGCTGGTACCTGCCCGATCGCCTGCTCGACATCTTGGATCTGGTCTCGTTTGACGTGCACTTCGGGCTGGGAGCCTACGTGGACGTCCACGCCACGCGCATCGTCAAGGCCGATTTGGGCGTGCGCAACGTGGCCGGCGTTGGCTGGCACAACCACCGCTCGCTCGGCATCCTGAACCAGGCCGACGCCACCGCCGGCTTCATGCCCTTCGGCACGCGGGCCTATACGGCCACCCAGGCCGGCACCTCCGGCGTGCAGACCGGCTCATGGAGCTTGGCCGGCATGCACGAGCCCACCGACGACCTGTACAAGGAGTTCGTCGATTACTGGGCCGCCGGCGCCAGCGCCACGGCGGGCATCGTCGGGGTCAGCGTGGACCTGCACCCCATCGAGGCCTTCGACATGCTGGCGGGCTGGGCCCTGTTCGACCCGGCCAACGATGACTTTGGCCGCACGCGAGGCAACCGCCTGACGGACTCCGAGCGCGGCATCATCAAGACCCTGGGCCAGATCCGCCGCAGCGCGGACGAGATGATCGCCTACGACAACTTCAAGGCGGCCCAGGAGGAGATCGCCGTGGAGAACGTCGAGATCGAGGACTGAAGCCAGCCGGGCACACCCACGGGACCGCGGGCGGCGCGGTCGTTATCATCCGGGCATGCCCAGCTTCTGCGACGTCTCCCAAAAAGTGCAGGCCGGGGAGCGCCTCGACCCCGAGGACGCCCTGCTGCTCCTGGCCCACCCTGACCTGCCGGCCCTCGGCCGCCTGGCCGATCTTGTGCGCCGCCGTCTGCACCCCGACGGCGAGGTCACGTACATCGTCGACCGCAACGTCAACTACACCAACGTCTGCGTCACGCTGTGCAAGTTCTGCGCCTTCTACCGGCGCCCGGGTGACCCCGAGGGCTACGACCACCCGGCCGAGGTGATCTACGACAAGATCCGCGAGACGCGCGAGCTGGGTGGCACGCAGATCCTGCTGCAGGGCGGGCACAACCCCGACTACGACATCGAGCGCTACGAGGCGCTCTTCACGGGCATCAAGGAGCACGCGCCGATCCACATCCACGGGCTCTCGCCCTCCGAGATCCTGCACTGCTGCAAGGTCAGCAAACTGCCGCTCGAGACGGTGCTGGCGCGCATGCGCGCGGCGGGGCTCGACTCGGTGCCCGGCGGTGGCGGCGAGATCCTGGTGGACCGCGTGCGCAAGCTCATCTCGCCGCTCAAGACCATGAGCGACGAGTGGCTCGACGTGATGGAGGCCTGCCACGGCCAGGGCCTGCGCACCACCGCCACCATGATGTTCGGCCACGTCGAGACCCACGCGGAGCGCATCGAGCACATGCGCCGGGTGCGCGAGCTGCAGGACCGCAGCGCCGGCTTCACGGCCTTCATCTCCTGGACCTTCCAGGCGCCCCACACGCAGATGCAGGACACGCCCATGTCCGGCGGCGCCGACTACCTGCGCACGGCCGCCGTGTCGCGCCTGTTCATCGACAACATCGAGAACTTCCAGGCCTCGTTCGTGACCCAGGGCATCGACATGGCCGGCGTCTCGCTGCACTACGGCATGAACGACCTCGGCTCGGTCATGATCGAAGAGAACGTGGTGTCGTCCGCCGGCTGCGAGTGCCTGGCCAACATCGACGAGATGGAGAAGCAGATCCGCGCGGCGGGCTTCACCCCGCGCAGGCGCAACATGTTCTACGACCGCGTGGACGAGCAGGGCGAGCTGCAGACCCGGCACCCCCACCCGGCCTGGGCCCAGCGCTCGCCCCATGGCGACCGCCGCCCGTGGGACAGCGCCGAGGACAGCGCGCCCGCGCAGGCCAGCAGCGGAGCCCGGTCGTGAACAGCCCCGCTGCAGTGGCCGCGCCGGTGATCCCCTCGGATCTGCCCGCTGAGCTGTCGCCCATCGCCGACAAGCTCGCCGCCGGCCAACGCCTCTGCATGGACGACGGGCGGATCCTGTTTGCCCACCCCGACCTGAACGCCGTGGGCGCGCTGGCCAACGCCGCGCGCGAGGCCCGCCACGGCGGTCGCACCACGTTCATCGCCAACCGGCACCTGAACTACACCAACAAGTGCGCGTACCGCTGCATGTTCTGCGCCTTCCGGCGCGACGGCGACGAACCCGACACGGTGGTCATGCAGCCCGACTTCGTGCGCGCCAAGCTGCGCGCCGACTTCCCCGCCCACGTGCGCGAGGTGCACGTGGTGGGCGGCATCAACCCCGACCTGCCCTTCGAGTACTACCCGCGCCTGCTGGCCACCATCCAGGACGAGCGCCCGGACCTGCACATCAAGGGCTTCACCATGATCGAGCTGGACCACATGGCCCAGATCGCCGAGCAGCCCGTGGAGTGGGTCATCGAGCAGCTGCGCGAGGCGGGACTGGCGAGCTGCCCCGGTGGCGGTGCCGAGGTCCTGAGCCCGCGTGTTCACAAGAAGCTCTACAACGGTAAGCTGCCCCCCGAGCGCTGGCTGGCCACCACCCGCAAGGTGCACGCCGCCGGCCTGCACACCAACGCCACCATGCTCTTCGGGCACATCGAGACCACCGACGAGCGCCTCGATCACATGCAGGCCATCCGGCAGCTGCAGGATGACACCGGCGGCTTCCTGCAGTTCATCCCGCTGGTGTTCCACCCCGAGAACACGCCGCTGGAGCGCCTGGGCAAGACCACCGGTCTCGACGCCCTGCGCACCATCGCCGTGTCGCGCCTGATGCTCGACAACGTGCCCTACATCAAGTCGTACTGGGTCATGCTCGGCATCAAGATCGCGCAGCTGGCCCAGTGGTACGGCGCCGACGACATCGACGGCACCGTGCTGGAGGAGCACATCACCCACGACGCCGGCGGCACCACGCCCCAGGGGCTGACCACCTCCGCCCTGGCCGACCTGATCCGCGAGGCCGGCCGCGAGCCCGTGGAGCGCGACACGCTCTACACCCAGCTGACGCCCTGTGAGGCGTAGAGCGGCCGCCTCAGAAGCGCACCGACCGCAGCGCGACGCGCTCGAACTCTGACTGGCCCTCGGTCAGGCGCAGCATGGCGTCGAGTGGGACATCCTGCCAGACCTGGCGGCCGCCGCCGGGTGCGGGCCAGTCGACCTCCACCCGCAGCACGCGCGTGGCGTCGCCCAGGCCCAGCTCCTGGCGCCGAGGTGAGCCGCCGAAGCTGCTGACCGAGCCCACGGCGCGGTGCAGCGTGCGCTCGCCGCCAGGCGTCTCCAGCAGCACCCGCAGCCGCGCGCCCACGGCGCCCCGGTTGGCGTCCCTGCCCACCAGCTCCAGCTTGAGCCAGCGCTGGTCGTGGCCGGGGTTCTCGAACAGCACGTTGAAGTAGCCGTCGCTGGGATAGAAGCCGCCCAACTGGTGGTAGATGTCCTGGTCTCCGTCGTGGTCCAGGTCGGCGAAGGCCACGCCGTGCCCCTTCTGCAGGTGCCCGAAGCCGCCGCTGGCGGACACGTCCAGATAGCGCTGGCCTCCGTCGTTGCGCAGCATGACGTTGGGCATCAGGGTCTCGAAGGCCGGGTCGCCGGTGGTCAGGTACACGTCGAGCCAGCCGTCGTTGTCGAGGTCGCCGAAGCTGGCGCCCATGGGCAGCACCACCCGGTCCATTCCGCGCGCGGCGGTCACGTCGTCAAAGCGTCCGTCGCGCGTGTTGTGGTACAGGCGCGGCAGCTCGGCGCGGTGTGGCAGGCCCAGGGCCTGGGCGGCCAGGTCCCCGGGCACGGCCGCGAAAGGCGACACGAACAGGTCGAGCCAGCCGTCGTTGTCCTGGTCGAAGAACCAACACGCGAAGCTGCGTCCGCTGGGCGCCGTGACCCCCGCCGCGCCGGCCTCGTCCACAAAGCGCCCCTGACCGTCGTTGCGGTAGAGCCGGTTGTCGCCCACGTTGGATACGTACAGGTCGAGGTCGCCGTCGTTGTCGGCGTCCCCCGCGCAGACGCCCTTGGCGAAGCGGTCGTTGGCCACGCCCGCCGACGCCGCGTGATCAGCCAGGCGCCCGTCGCCGCTGTTCATGAAGAGCTGGCTGGGATAGTCGCCGCGCGGGTCGCGCTCCACCCGGGACTCGTTGCCGATGTACACGTCGAGCTGGCCGTCGCCGTCAAAGTCGCCCCAGGCCGCGGCCTGGGTGGGACGCGCCGGATGCGCCAGACCGGCCTCGCGCGTCACGTCCGTGAAGGCGCCCGTGCCGTCGTTGGCCAGCAGGCTGTTGCGGATCTGCCCGTCGTCATAGAGCCAGGCACCGCGCAGCACCAGCACGTCCACGTCCCCGTCGCCGTCGAAGTCGGCCGCCGACAGGTTGAGCCCGCCCAACTGATCGTCCACGCGGCTCTCGGCCGAGACGTCAACGAAGCCCCCCTCACCCGTGGCGCGGTACTGGATCAAGGGCTGGTGCGGGTCGTAGGACGAGACCAACAGGTCGAGCCAGCCGTCGCCGTCCAGGTCCTCGCAGACCACGCCGCCGCAGAGCGAGAAGGCGTCCACACCGAGTTTGTGGGCGACATCGGTGAAGCGGCCGATGTCGTCCTCACTGGCGAACGACGAGGGCGGCAACAGCTGGCCGTCGGGCAACTCGTCGGGCCAGGTCCCGGCCGCCATGGCCGCGACGTTCAGCAGCCAGCGCGCCGAGAGGTTGTCAGGCTGAAGCGCGACCAGCCGCTCCAGCAGCGCCAGGGCCTGACGCGCCGGACCATCGGCCGCGTGCCGCCCGCCGCCAGCCAGCGGGAACACGCACGACTCGATGTTGTGATCCTGGATGCAGTTCTCGACCTCGGCGCGGCGCAGCCAGGCCACCGCCAGGCGCGCGTACACGCCGGGCATCTGTGGCAAGGCGCCCGGCCCCAGTACAGCCTCCGACTCGCTGACCACCTGGGCCAGCAGCGCCACGGCCTGCTGTTCGTCACCGTGCTCGAGCAGCTTGGCGGCGTAGGCCAGCTGGGACTGCACGCGCTGAGACGCGGACAGCTCGCCCGACTCGAGCTGGGCCTGGAGCTGCGCCAGCGCCCCGCGCCCGAGGTAGCGGTTGGAGCCCTGGGTGAGCGCCTGGGCCACGGCCAGGAACTCGGCCCGCTGTGAGCGGAACGGCACCGGCCGCCCGCCGATCACGGGGTCGCCGGGTGGCGACGCGGACGCTGCGGGGCCCGTCTCGTCACGCGCGCCCGCCGCGAGGGCGTCCATGCCCGCCGTGTCCGTGTCCGCGCCCGCCGTGTCCGGGCCAGCGGTGTGCGCATCCGCCGTACGCGGGTCCGCGGCGCGCGGGTCCGCGGCCTTCGCGCCGCCCGACTCAGCATCGCAGCCGGTCAGCAACACCACGGCCAGCAGCAGCGCCAACCCGGCCAGCGATCGTCGGGCGGACCCTGACCGGCGCGGGTCGCAGCCCGCCACTGAGACCGCCGCGTCGCTCGCATCGAGCCTGAAGAACACCCGCGCATGATAACGCGCCGGGACGCGCGTCCGTCACCCCCAGACGCTCAGGCGTCCCCGGCTGACGCCACGGGCCCCGCTCGCCGCAGGCCCAGGTTCACGAGGCGCTGGATCAGCTGCGGATAGGCGATGCCCGCGTGTTTCGCGGCCTCCGCGAATTCCTCGTGCTCGGCGATCTCGCAGTTGGGGTTGGCCTCCAGGAAGTAGAGCTGCCCGTCGGCCGACAGGCGATAGTCGACGCGCGCGTAGCCATCCAGGCCCAGGATCCGGTAGATGCGCTTGGTGAGCTTGCCGATACGCCGCTCGACGTCGGGCGGCAGGTCCGTCGCCAGCCCCGCCTGCATGCCCCAGCGCTCCTGGGTGGCCACGTCCTTCTTGGCGCGCTCGGTGGCGATGGCGGCGGCCCCCGCGGGCATGCTCTCGAAGCGCAGCTCCCAGGTCGGCAGCACCGTCAGGCGCTGGTTGCCCAGGACCGAGACGTACAGCTCGCGCCCCTCGATGTACTGCTCGGCGATGGCGTCGGTGCCCACATTCTCGTGGATGAAGGCCACGCGCTCCGCCAGCTTCTCGTCCGTGTCGACGATGGAGGCCTGGGCGATGCCGGCGCTGGCCTCCTCGATCAGGCTCTTGACGATCACCGGCAGCGCCAGCTGTCGCGGTCGCCGCACCCGCCGCCCCATGGGAAACACCGCGAACGCCGGCGAGTGGATGCGGTGGTAGGCCAGCAGCTTCTTGCTGAGGGCCTTGCCGCGCGCCAGCACCAGGCCGCGCGGGTTGCAGCCGGTGTAGGGCTGGCGCAGCAGCTCCAGGTAGCTCACCACGTGCTGATCCAGCTCGCCCAGCCCGGCGAACGACTCCACCAGGTTGAACACGATCTGCGGCTTGAAGCTGCGCACCATGGAGCGGATGGGCCGCAGCTCATCCTCGATGCCCAGCGACTGCACCTCGTGGCCGAGCTGCTTGAGAGTGACCACCACGTCGTAGTCGGTCTTGAAGACGTGCACCTGCTGGTCGCTGAAGCCCTCCAGCGAGTCGGGCGGCAGCAGGTGCGGGTGCGTCAGGTGCAGCACTCTCAGCTTGCGACTCATATCGCGATCCACCTCCTGTGCAGGTGCAGGGACCCCATGGTGTGAACGACCAGCACGATGCTGAAGTCGCTGCGCAGCTGCTCCGCCTCACCCACGGCGCGCAGGTCGAGCTCGCGGCAGCGCCGCACCATGTCCCCCAGCACCTGGTCGAGCACGAACGGATACTCGCCGGTCCAGCGCGCCACCTGCTCGCGCAGCGAGCGGCGGTGGCGCTTCAGGAAGCGGCTGGCGCGCTCGGCGCGCGGGTGGCTGGTCTTGTCCGCGAAGAGGCGTCGCAGGTCGTCATCGAAACTCTCGGGCTCGTCCACGGCGTAGCGCTCGCGGCGCTCGACGTAGTGCTGCTCGAGGGTCGTGTTCAGGCTGCGCAGGGGCAGCACGTGTCGGCGCGTGCGCACCGGCGCGACGGTGGGTCCCAGCTCCTGCATCAGCTCATCGACGTACTCGAGCTTCTTCAACGCCGGCCACTGCGCGTAGCGCTTGCGCCAGACGTGCCTGGCTCCGAGCCAGACGGCGAAGGTCTCTGCGAAGTCCTCGTCCGGGTGGCTCTGCGCGTAGTACATGCGCAGGTGCTGCACGTAGCGGCGGCTGGCCGGGCGCGGCCGATAGCTGTCGGGGTACGGGCGCGTGGCGTGGCCGAACAGCTTCTGCCAGGCGCGGCGACGATGCACGCGGTAGGCCTGCTGAATCGCGTGGCCGCACTCGTGACGCAGCAGGCGCATGGCCTCGGCGCGGCTGGAACCCTCGGCCTCCAGCATGAGCCGCCGCTCCAGCCGCAGCAGGCGCGGGTGGGCCAGGTAGAACGGGATCGCGATGCCCGGCACCCCCACCGGCGTGAACCACTCAGCGGAGAGCCAGGCGTGGGGTCGGAAGCGCATGCCGCGCCGGCCCAGCTCGTGCCCCAGCCGCGCCAGGCAGTCCTCGATCCAGAGACCCTCCAGCCTCAGGTCGAGGTCGCAGAAGCGCAGCAGCAGCAGCTCATCGTCGGGGAGCGCGGCCCAGCTCGGCTGCTTGGCTCGGGGCACCGATCGCTCCCTGTGGCGGACAATGGACGGGTCTGCGCCAGCGGGAGCGCAGCACGCGCGGCCGAGAATTCCTCGGCGCAGGCCCGATTCTGAAGCGCCCCGAGCCCGGCATCAAGACTCCCGCACGCTGGCTGATCCCGCTCCATCGAGCTCGCCAGCGCGATCGAGCAGCTCCCGCGCGAGCGAGGCCTCCAGCGCGATCGAGACCTGCGGTACGATGGGCGGCTTCGGCGAGGGTCCGCAGCAGGGCCCGCTCGCCATGACCCGCACGCCCTGCGGGGCCGTCCCGCACAGCGCACAACTCACCCGCCTCCCCCTCAAGCGTGTTGCAGAAGCCCATGACCAGCCTCCAGATCACCGAACTCCTGGGCGACGGCATCGGACCCGAGCTGCAGCGCTGCATCCACGCCGTGGCCGAGGCCCTGCCCGTGCCGATCCACTTTCATCCGGTGGATTGGAGCCTGGCTACGCGCGAGACCCGCGGCGAGGCCGCCATCGACGAGGCCGAGGAGGCCATGCGCGCCACGCGGCTGGCGGTGAAGTACCCCACCGTCACGCACAGGGTCAGCCCCAACGCGCTCATCCGCCGGCGCTGCAACTTCAGCGTGATCTACCGCCCGGCCATCTCCATCAAGGGCATCGACAGCCACTTCAAGCAGGACGTCAACCTGCACATCGTACGCGTGGCCGTGGGCGGCACCTACGAGGACCCGGGGCAGCTGGTGGGTCAGGACGCCGCCGTCTCCCTACGCATGGTGGAACGCGAGCCCTGCGCCCAGGCCGCCACGTTCGCCTTTGAGCTGGCGCGCAAGAAGGGGCTGCGGGTGACCAGCGCGTCCAAGCACACCATCCAGCGCGTGACCGACGGCCTGTTCGAGGCCACCGTGGCCGGCGTGCACGAGCGCTACCAGGACATCGCCTACAACCGCGAGCTGTTCGACGCGCTGCTGGCCAAGGTCATCCTGAAGCCCGCCGACTTCGAGGTGCTGGTGGTGCTCAACGAGTACGGCGACTTCCTGTCCGACATGGCCAGCGGGCTGGTGGGTTCGCTGGGCACGGGGGCCAGCGGTAACTTCTCCTTCGACGCCGAGCGCAAGGTCGACATCGCCATGTTCGACCCGGCCGGCGGCACGGCGCCCGACATCGCCGGCCAGGACCTGGCCAACCCCACCGCCATGATGCTGGCGTTCGGCATGCTGCTGGACCATGTCGACCGCTACGACCTCGGTCACGCCCTGCGCCTGGCCCTGCTGGGCGCCATCGAGGACGGGCAGTGCACCAAGGACCTGGGCGGCCAGCTCTCCACCAGCGGCTTCACCCAGGTGGTGCTGTCACGACTGGAGCAGCAGCTGCCGACGGCTGCGCAGAGCGCGGGCTGAGCCGGCGGGGAGCGGACGCTCCCAGCGCGGAGCCCGCCTACCGCGCTGGCTGCGGCAGGGGGGCAAGCGTGTGCGCCCGGGCCAGGCACGGCGCGTGGCTCGCGAAGACACGTGCCCGCGCCAAAAAAGGAGCGTCCGTCAGCTGCGGGTCACGACCAGCAGCTGATTGACCGACAGCCCCGTCGTGATCGTCTCGCTCACGCCGTCTGGCCACAGGATCTCGACCGACTCCACGGTGTCCGCCTGACCGAGCCCGAAGTACAGCTCGAAGCCCTGCTGAGCTGAGAACGCGCTGCCTGCGAACAGCGTGTTGCGGATCGTGCGCGGCGGGTCGCTGCCCTCACGCGCAGTGACGGCGACGCGCGTCCCGATCGCGTCTCGGCTGACCTGCACGCCATCTCCCACCAGACGCAGCTTGAAGTAGTTCGGTGGCTGCTTCCAGATGAACTTGAAGAGTCGGTTGGGCTCGCGGACGGTGAGCGGAGACGTCCCCGTGCCCCCATTGGTCACGGCCAGCTCCAGCGTGCCGTCGTTGTCGACGTCGACGAAGTTGCTGCCGTGCGTTCGATACGGGTAGGGCGGGGCGCTGAGCCCAGGCGCGACCAGCGCGGGAAAGTCGAGCAGGTAGCTGACGTTCTCGTAGCGCGGGATGGCACTGGTCGGAGGGCCCAGGTCGCGGTTGCTCAGGTAGAGCTGGTCGACCTCGCCGTTGAAGGGGTTGCCGTGGCCGAGGAAGAGATCAACGATCCCATCGCCGTTGAGATCACCGAGTTGGGAGCCCATGACGCCCTGGTCCGGGTCGAAGAAGCTGCCGTCACCCCAGTACGGGTTGTTGATCCCGGCCACGTCCGCCACGTTGGCGAAGCCCGCGCCCGCAAAGTTCATGAACAACACG
>Ga0164313_10000040_pt1 | contig 70608 bp, 63 predicted proteins | sample GuaBasSedimGuay4_FD_113735 | JGI IMG/M metagenome (GOLD analysis project Ga0164313, IMG submission 113735) | Subseafloor sediment microbial communities from Guaymas Basin, Gulf of California, Mexico - Guay4, Core 4569-4, 0-3 cm | ecosystem: Environmental > Aquatic > Marine > Hydrothermal vents...
AGTCCCGGCTCTCTGGTTGACGGTTACAGTGACCCCGGAGTGTCCCTGGAGCGAATATCTTCGGTGCCCCGGAACCCGGGGGCGGCCAACTGGGCGCCCTGCACGGCCCAGGCCGGGTCGACACCTGGATGCCCCAACAGCGTTTCGTCCTTTGAAGGGGTTCCCCGGGGATTCCGGATCCAGCCCCGGGTCCTGGACCCTGATCGGGGCATCACGACGGTCCATTTCCTGTTTACCCTGACGCAGGGCCAGACCGGTTGGGAACTGCGTGTATTCGATCTTTGGGGTGGCCTGGTCCGGGATCTGGGAGGAGAGAACCTGGGCTCCGGACCCCGTGACCTGCTGTGGGATGGTCGGGATGATCAGGGCCGCCCCGCCGGACCCGGCGGGTATGTGGTTCTGTTGGAATCCCTGGACGATTCCCAGCATCGCCTGGCCCGCGAAAAAGCTCTCATGGTCATTCGCTGATGGGGTGGCGCGGTTTGAGGGACCCGTCACGTCCAGCTGTCTCCGGGGTCCTGATGGTCGTCCTCCTGGTGGCATGGCAACACACTTCGGCGGTCAAAGGTGAAGGTTTGCGTGATTTCCAGGACGGCTGGCTGATGTCGATCAGGGAAAGGGCCCGGGTCCTGGAACACCCCGAAACCCGGCTCCTGTTACCGGGTGGGCAAACCGCTGTACAGCCGGGAAAACCCCGGTTGGGCTGGTGGTTGGGAGTCGGGCAGGGACAATTGTATTCCATGGAGGAACTGGTCCTCGGATCAGTGGAAGGCGGATTGCTTCTTCGGTCGGGAAAACTACCCATTTCATTTGTCTTTTCGTGGGAGCGTCTGGGGGAAGGTCTTTACCTGGAAGACACGAGGACCGTGGGCCTGGGGGTGGGAGACAAGGTCAGGGTGGGTGTTCGGGTGCGGGCCAGGCAATGGCTGGTGGAAAATGAGCTGGTGGACTCCGGTTTGGAAGTGGGTCTGCAGGGGGCGTTTTCATTCAAGTGGGGAAAACTGGTCAGTGGGGAGGTCGGTTTTTGGCTTCATGCAGCAGGATCACCCGGATGGCATGCACACGGAGGGCGCAGGACCCTGGCGGATTTCAAACTCTTTTACCCCGGCACGGGTTTGGCCCTCCGCGTGGATCAGAAGAATGACGGGGCGCCCGTCCTGTCCCTGGAAATCCTGGGCCGTCTTTCCCGGCGCCTGGGCCTGGGCTGGCGGATCGATCCTGAAACCGGGACCATGGGTGGAAATTTTTCCATACGCCTGGGAGGCTTTTGGCTGTTTACCTCCCATCTGGTTCATCCCGCTTTGGGTGTCACTCACAGGTTCCAGATTGGAACCGGGGACCCGGGTGCTGCATCGTGGTGAGGACAGAGCGCTGGTTCCGGTTGTTCCTGTTTTTGGCCTTGTTTCTCACCGGGTCCGCTGAAGGTCAGCAGGACCCTGCAGCGGACTCCCGGGTAAAAGACGCCGATCCCGTGGTCCCCGATGACCTGGAAGAAGTCGATGATGCCCTCGGCACCCTCAATGCCGCGGGAGTACCTCCGACCAGGGAGGATCTCGCGCGCTTTCTCAACGAGGAAAGGATGAGCCGGGCTGCCGGTACTGGGATTGTGAATCCCCGTGTTTTCCTGGGATCCCTCCAATACCGGTTGGGCCATTACCGGAACGAAGGACTGGATCATTACGGGAAAATTTCCCTGGAAATCCCGTGGCTTCGTCTTCGAGCCCGTTTGCGGAAGTACCGGTCCGGGCTGACGGATGCAACCGGGACCGTGGAACTGGGTTCAGGGCCGGTGGAGTTGCGGGCCGGCGTTCTGGGGCTTTCGCAGGGTTATGGGTTGTTGGTTGGTCCTCCTGGCCGGGGATCGACACTGGCCGCGGATTCGGGTTTTGGCCCGAGGACCGAGCGGGTGGTTACCTGGCTCGGCTCGGATGAACCACGCGCGCTTTCCGGATTCGGGGGGTCGGCGCTCCTTGGCCCCTGGGTCATCAGATTTGTCAGGGAGGAATTTGTAGTTCTGGAAATTGATCGTGCCCGTCATACCGTGGTCCAGTTGGGGCTTCGCCAGCAGGATTGGAGGGTGTCGGTTGCCGGCCAGAGCGGGAGGAATGCCGGTGGGGTCAGTATTTCCGCAGGTGCGGCCAAAGGCACGTTGTCCGGGAGTCTGGAAGTCATGGGGCGGATACCCGCGCCTGGAATCCCACCTGTGGGGGCTGCTGTTTTCCAGGTGAAGTGGAGCCCGGTCCGGGGTTCGGGGCTGGAAGGCCAATTCGGATTCGCGGATCTGCCGACGCCTCCGGAGTTGGCCAGCAGGCCGGCCGTGCTGCCCGGCTGGTCGGGCAGGGGATTGGCCGTCCGGGGATTCACGCGAACGAGTTCGGGAATGGTCCTGCGAGCCCTCCTGCACCTGGGGAGCCATCTGGACCGCAAGGGGACTCGAAACAGGTATTCCAGGATATTGGTCGACCTTCAGGCTTCACGGAAACTGGCCTCCCGGGTGCAGGCATCCCTTCGTTATCGCAGCCAGACCCGCGTTGCGTGGGAGTGGTCGGTAAGATATCCCTGGAAGGCTCCCCGGCCCATGGAGCCGTCCCGCCGCGTCATTATTTCCATGCAGCTGATATATGAACAAAACGAAAGGCGCGTGCGGCTAATGATCCGAAGCTACGGTTTGGAAAATGGTATTAGCAGGGGGCGTCGCAGCTTGGTGGGATTAAGCGGAAATCAAGCGGTGGGCCGGGGATGGAAATTGCGGGGAACATGGGTGAGTGCCTGGGGGGATCCGGTGGATCTGGTCAGCGCCGTCAGCCCGGTATCCGGAATGGTCCTGCCCCGGCATTGGGGCGGGTGGCGGTCCGAAACGGTCCTGGGCCTGGAACGGATCCTCGGTGGTCTGCGGATCCAGGTTGCAGCGTCATTGCGATTTCCGGAATCGGATTTGCCGCAGGGACCGGTCCCCGCGTTCTGGGCCCAGGCCCGATTAAGTTGGTAGAATTGGATCAGTTGGTAAATATGGTAACATATTGGCCGATAACCCTTATAAGGCAGGACCTTCAATTTATTCCGGCGATATGATCGTCGGTGCTGGCACTTCCAGCAGCAAGGAAATCCGGTGGCGGTTGCAGACCTGATTCTACCCTGGGATATCACTTCCGTATCGCGAACGCGAGAGCCCGACGCTTCGGTCATCGAAGCACTCGAAGCCCTTGCTTTCGCCGATGCCGAAGTATCTTCGAGGGCAGAAAGTCTGTTCATGTTTTTGCGAAAGATATCCAGTCAAGGCAATGCAAAAGAATATCTTATGGGCGTTCAGTATCTGGCGGTCATGGGTGATCCAGCAGGAGCCAGGCTTCTGGCTGCATTTTTGGATGTCTCGACACCGGGCGACAGGCTGCTGCCCCGGGTCCAGCATTTCAACTCTTCCCGACGCCTCAGGATCCGGATCCGGAACGACAATGAGGACCCGGGGAACATCCATCAGGATTGGCTGGAGCGGCTGGAAGGATTGGCCGAACGGTGCGGCGTATTGGCCGGGACCAAGGATTCTCCCGGTGAAAATGAAATGTGCCGACCGGGGGAAGAACCCCCGTGGTCGATGATGCGGGACAGCCTGGAACTCCTTTTCGCAAGATTGACCCTGGGTGATGATTTCGACGATGGTGACCGGAAGTTGTTGGTGGAACTTCTGCGTCTTGAAGTCGACGCCTGGCAAGAGCGGATCAGCCTTCTTGCTGGTAGCATAGATCCCTTTCGGGTGGCTGCCATCAGCAGGGTTCTGCCCCTGTTGGGTCAGGCCGATGCTGAGATCAGGGACCTGCGGCAAATGATCGGCTGGATCGAACAGGGATGCCAGGGAAACGAATTTGAAACGCCCGTGTCCCGGTCCCTGGACGTTCTCGAGGACAACGACCGGTCTGCCTTGCGCCGGATTTTGACGGTGGATCCGGACCTGGCCCCCCTGTCCGAGTTGTTCGAGGGCTTGTCCGACCACCCGGTTTCCGTTCCCATCATTGCCTTTTGTCTGCAGCGCCTGCAGGCCCTGGCCACACGGTTAACCCTGTTGGGTGTGCCGGGAGTGGAAATCGATCTGATAACAGGGGCCCGGTTGATTCAAAAGCATTTCCCCGAAGCGGGGGACAGCGATGAATTCCAATTGCCTTTGACACCCGGTTTTCCCGAGGCCTGCCGCCATATCCTGGAAACCGCGGAAGACGGAATGGGGAAAGCGGCCGCGGACATGTCGGGACTTGACCTCCGGAACGACCACCTCGTCATCAACATCCCGGAGGGAGGTTTGTTTCTGGAGCATGATTTACCGGCCACAGTTGGCGAAACTTCGAGCGACGACCAGGTGGACGAGATTCAAACCTGGGCGGACGACCTTCAGGATGATGAAATAGTGGAGGAGGAGCCCGATAAAGTCGATCTCAACAGCGCCACGGTAACCGAGTTGAAGCATCTGGTTTTGTCCAACATTCAATCCATCAGCGTCCTGCTGGGTTTCCTGCGCAATCCCAAGGTGGTGGCTATTCCCGGCCTGGTCGAAGATGTTGTGAACAGAACCCGTAACCCCAAAGTCATCGAGACCATTGCCCGGGTCAGGATTCTCCATACCGGTTTCGCCAACCGCACCGTTCCTCTGGCCTGCCTAAGGAGCCCGGTCAACATTCCGATCGCCGTTTTACGTAAATTCATCCATGTAAAATACGTCTCCAAGATGGATCTCAAACGCATGGCCATGGACAAGGGGGGGATCCGCAAGGAAGTCGGCCTGGAGATCAAGAAATACATGAAGGCGCTCACCTGATACGGTTGACTTGCCCTCCCCGGGCTCATACGTTTGCCTGATCCGGGACCTGTAATTCGTCCCGTCCCCTATTTACTTAAAAAGGGAGTGCGTCATGCTGGCCAAGCGTATGGAAAGATTGGGCACCGAAACGGCTTTCGAAGTGCTGGCGAAAGCCAAGGCCCTGGAAGCTCAGGGACGCGATATTGTTCATCTTGAAATCGGTGAACCCGATTTCGACACTCCCGCCAACATCATTGCCAAGGGAGTGGAGGCTCTCCAATCCGGTTACACCCATTACGGGCCGGCCGCTGGAATGCCGGAAGTCCGCCAGATATTTGCCGATTATATCGCGAAGGATCGCGGGATCGATGTGGGTCCTGAAAACGTCGTGATCGTTCCCGGCGGCAAGCCCATCATCTATTTTCCCCTGACCGCCCTGGTGGATCCCGGTGATGAGGTCATCTACCCCAATCCCGGCTTTCCTATTTACGAATCGGTGATCAATTTTCTGGAGGGTAAGGCTGTTCCGCTGAAGCTGTCCGAGGAGAAGGATTTCTCCTTCGACATCGAGGATTTAAAAGCGGTGGCCAATGAAAAAACCAAAATGCTGATCATCAATTCGCCCCAGAATCCCACCGGCGGGATGCTGAGTTCAGAGGACCTGGACGCCATCGCCGAGTTGGCGGTCAAACATGATTTCTGGGTGCTCAGCGATGAGATCTACAGCAAGATCATTTACGAGGGAACCCACGATTCGATCACGACCCGGCCGGGAATGCTGGAGCGCACCATCATTCTGGACGGGCACTCCAAGACCTATGCCATGACCGGTTGGCGTCTGGGCTATGGAATCATGCCCGCCGAACTGGCTGCGGCCGTTGCCAAACTCCAGACCAATTGTACAAGTTGTACCGCCGCCTTTACCCAGATGGCCGGGGCCGAAGCCTTGACCGGACCCCAGGATGCCGCCGAGGCCATGGTGGCCGAGTTTAAGGTACGCCGGGACCTTCTGGTCGAAGGCCTCAATGCCATCGAGGGCGTTACCTGCAAAAAGCCCCGGGGAGCGTTTTACGTTTTTCCCAATATCAGCGGGCTGGGCCTGACCAGCAAACAGGTCGAAACGCGGCTGCTGGAAGAGTTCGGTGTGGCCGCCCTGGCTGGGACGTCCTTCGGCGCTTTCGGCGAAGGTTACCTGCGGTTCAGCTATGCCAACAGCCAGGAAAACCTCCGCAAAGCGTTGGAGCGTTTCGCGGAATTCGCGGCGGTGGTCCGCAATGGCGGTTAACGGCGGCCCGCAAAATAATCGCCGGTTCGTCATCGCCCTTGGTGGCAATGCCATCATCCCCGCAGGGCAGGAGGGGACCTACGAACAACAGGCGGCCATCACGATGGCGACCATGAAACAGGTCGCCCGGATGGCTGCCGATGGTCACCAGATCGTGATGACCCATGGCAACGGACCCGTTGTCGGCAATATCGTGTTGCGCAACGATGCCGGGATGGCGGTTCACGGCATTCCCATCATGCCGATGTTCGTCTGCGGTGCGGACAGCCAGGGCGGACTCGGATACATGCTCCAACAGTCCCTTCAGAATGCCCTGGCGGAAATAGGTCTGGAAATACCCGTGGCCTCGGTGGTCACCCAGGTACTGGTCGATCCCGACGACACGGCTTTCGCCAATCCCACCAAGCCCATCGGTCCCTTCTACGACGAGGAACAGGCCGGCCTGCTGCGGGATGAAAACGGTTGGACCATCGTCAAGGATGCCGGACGCGGTTGGCGTCGCGTCGTGCCCAGTCCCAAACCCCGCGAGGTCGTGGAATGGGAAGCCATCCGGACACTGGTCAAGGGGGGAGTCATGACCATCGCCACCGGCGGCGGGGGGGTGCCCGTGGTCAAGGACGAACATGGCTTTCTTTCCGGAGTCGACGCCGTGATCGACAAGGATCGGGCCAGCGACCTGCTCGCGCGACTGATCGGTGCTGATGTGCTGGTCATCGTCACCCAGGTGGAAAAGGTATGTGTCCGCTTTGGTCAGCCGGACGAGGAAGCTCTCGACGTGATGACAGTCGGCCAGGTGAAGAGTCTGCTCGATGACGGAGAATTTCCCGCGGGCAGCATGGGCCCGAAAATGGAATCCGCCGTTTCTTTCCTTTCCGGTGGTGGGCAGGCAGTGGTCATCACTTCTCCCGAGTATATCCTGGAGGCCGTGGCCGGCACCCGGGGCACGACAATAGTCCCCGACTGATTCCCGTTGTCCGTCCGTGTGACTTGAGGTAGTTTCTGGAAACAGTACGGTGATTTTCATCCGTCAGAACCGGTCAAGCAGGAGGAAGCCCAAATGGCCAGGAAAGTTCTCGTCATCGGGTCCGGAGGCCGTGAACACGCCATCGTTCGGCAGCTTGCCCTGTCGCCGCAGGAACCGATTATTTTTGCGGCCCCCGGAAATCCCGGCACGGCCGCCCAGGCCCGCAATGTGGACCTGGACCCGATGGACTCCGGCAGCGTGGTGGATTTCTGCCGCAGGGAGACCATCGACCTGGTGATCATCGGGCCGGAAGATCCCTTGATCGCCGGATTAGCCGATCATCTGCATCGGGCGGGCATTGCCGTATTCGGCCCAGGCGCGCAGGGGGCCCGCCTGGAGGGGGACAAGGAGTTCGCCAAGGAGGTCCTCGCCTCCGCGGGGGTGCCCACGCCTCACTATCACGCTTTCAGCAGTTCCAGGGCCGCCCTCAAACACCTGGACAACATCGATCTGCCCATCGTCATCAAGGCCTGCGGCGCGGCCCAGGGTAAGGGTGTGGCCGTCTGTTCGGGCAGGGAAGAAGCTGAGGCCTTCATCAGGGAGTGCCTCGACGACCAGCGCTTCGGGGGAGCAGGTCTCCGCATCCTGATGGAGGACTGCCTTTTCGGACCTGAGCTTTCCGTGCTGATCGTTACCGACGGTCAGTCCTATTGCCTGCTCGCTCCGAGCAGGGACCACAAACGCATCGGGGAAAACGACACCGGGCCGAACACCGGTGGCATGGGGGCTTTCGCGCCGGTGTCTTTACCCGGTGATCTGGCTCAGGAAATCGATACCCGCATTATTTTGCCGGTCCTGGCTGAACTGCGGCGCCGGGACATTCCCTACCGTGGTGTTCTGTACGCGGGTTTGATGTTGACTCCAAGCGGCCCCCAGGTGCTGGAATTCAATTGCCGTTTCGGCGATCCCGAAACCCAGGTCGTCCTTCCCCTTCTGGAGGGTGATTTTCTCGAACTCAGCGCCAGCACCGCGGTGGGCAAACTGGGGGGATATCTGCAGGGATTTGCGGACGGGGCCGAAGGTGCACCGGAGAACTGGCCGGGAGCGGGGATGACGGACTGGAGCCGGCACTGCGTGATAGTGGTCGGGGCCTCGGACGGTTATCCAGGTAATTACATGAAGGACAAGGTCATCGAACTTCCCGGTGCGGAATCCGCAAACGGCTGGATCATTCATGCCGGCACCAGAAACGCGGAACAGGGATTGGTGACCTCCGGAGGACGGGTTCTCGGCGCGGTGGGCACCGGTCCGGATCCGGCCGCCGCGAGGAAGTCGGCCTACGACCTGCTGAGTGAAACCCACTTTGAAGGACTTATCTACCGGCGGGACATTGCTGCCGCCAAAGGTGAACAACATGGTTGATAAGAAAAAAAGCCGGCGTCCCGGTTCAACCCCTGCTCCCAGGGTCGTGGTACTGTTGGGCAGTGCCAGCGATTTGCCGGTCATCGAAAAGATGTTGCCGCTGCTGGATAGATTCGGGCTGCCGCACGTGGTGGAAATTGCCTCGGCCCACCGGCAGCCGGACAAGCTGAAGCGTATCGTGACCAGGACCGAAAAAAACGGAGCTGAAATATTTATCGCCGTGGCCGGGATGGCCGCCCATCTGCCCGGAGTGGTGGCGAGCCTTACCGGCAAACCGGTCATCGGCGTGCCGGTTGCTTCGGGCCCGCTGGCCGGGGTGGATGCTCTTTTATCCATCGTGCAGATGCCCCCAGGTGTCCCGGTGGCCACCGTGGCCGTGGGTAGCGCCGGCGCGCGCAACGCCGCTTGTCTGGCTGCGCGCATTCTGGCCCTGAAAGACACGAAGGTGGCAACTGCCGTCGCGGATTACCGACGGGAGCTTGCCCGGGGCGGTCGCTGAAGTGGCCGTTGAATTTCTGGCATTCGATGACGCCGCCGGACTCCTGAAGTCCGGCGGTGTCCTGATTTTGGGTACCGATACCTTGCCCGGGTTTCATTGCCGGGCCGACCTTGCCGATTCGGTGGCCCGGATTCTGGATCTCAAGGGACGCGAAGCGGATAAATCCCTGCTCCTTTTGGCGGGATCGGTGGAACAGGCCTCCGGAGTGTCAGGAACCCTGGATGAACGACAGATCGAATTTTGCCAACGGTGTTGGCCCGGGCCTTTTTCCCTGATACTTCCGTCCGGCGGGGGGGAGACCCCCGCGGCCATCGCGCGGGAGGGAACGGTGGCTGTCCGGGTGCCGGCCCTCGAATCCCTGCGCTCCCTGATCCTGGCGGTGGGGTTCCCTCTGGTATCGACCAGCGTCAATCGGTCCGGTGATGCCCCTCTCGACAATCTGGAAACGGCCTGTTCAGAGTTCGAGGGGCGGATTGACGGGTGTTGGAAACCTACCGAATATCCGCCGGGGCCACCTTTTTCCGGCCCGGTTCGGCCAAGTGCGCTGATCGACCTGACGGTCTGGCCTCCCGTTCTGTTGCGGCCCGGTCCCCAGGACCCTCCGGGGGCGTCTTGACGGGGGTACCTGGGGGATTTAATTTTGCCTGACTGTCGGCGTGATGGCTGCTTGCCGGGTTGCCCGACCGATCATGTCGTCGTTTTCGCCAACCTGGGGATTTCATGGCCACCCGCATTCTGTTTCTGTGTACGGGAAATACCTGCCGCAGTCCGGTTGCCGAAGTCCTGGCGCGGCGGCTGTACGGTTCCCTGGACCTGGGATGGCAATCCGCGGGACTCGATGCCCGGGCGGGGCAACCGGCCTCGCGTGAATCCGCCGACTGGGTGAAGTCCGCCGGTTTATCCCTGGCGGACCATTGTTCTCAACCGGTGTCCCCCGACGTCCTTGCCGACACCGCATGGGTGATCGGAATGACACGGAGTCACGCGGCCATTTTTAAAAGCCGGTTCGGCCGGGTTTACCAAGGCAGTATCGGCGTCCTGGGCGCGGCGTGTGTGGACCTGGGTCTGTTGGACCATTCGCCCGATACGGAAGAAGTCGCTGATCCCTATGGGGGGACCGCGGATGAATACGATTTTGCCTGCAGGCAGATCGCCCGTCTGTTGGCCGGCTGGGAACCCTGCTTCAGGGGCCTGGCCGTCCGGAAGGAATTGGAGAAATGAAAATCGCCCTGGGTTCGGACCACCGCGGCTATCCGCACAAAACCCTTCTTCTGGACATCCTGCGTTCGCGGGGCATCCAGGCTGACGATCTTGGCTGTCCCGGGGAGGATTCCGCCGATTATCCAGATCCCGCTTTTGCGGTGGCCGAACTGGTGGCATCCGGACGGGCGGACGCCGGCGTATTGATTTGCGGTTCCGGCATCGGGATGAGCATCGCGGCCAACAAGGTTGCCGGTGTTCGGGCGTCTCTGTGTTTTACGGCGGAACAGGCACGGACCACCCGCATGCACAATGACAGTAATGTTCTGTGCCTGAGTGGGGATGCCATGGACCCGGAAACGGCCCTGGCCATTTTCGAGGCCTGGATTGCCGCGGAATTCGAGGGCGGCCGGCATGGCCGCCGTGTGGACAAGATCACCTCTTATGAAAAAAACCACCTGATTCAGGAGTGACTGCCATGTATGACGAAGTACGTCAAACGGATCCCGAAATCGCCGAAGTCCTGGATCTTGAACTGGCCAGGCAGCGCAATCAGCTCGAAATGATCGCCAGCGAAAACTTTACCAGCCGGGCGGTCATGGAGACGATGGGCTCCACCCTGACCAACAAGTATGCCGAGGGGTATCCCAAAAAGCGCTACTATGGCGGGTGCGTCCATGTCGACACGGCCGAGACCTTGGCGAAAAAAAGGGCCATGGCCCTGTTCGGCGCCGAGCGCGCCAATGTCCAGCCCCACAGCGGGTCGACGGCCAACATGACGGCTTATCTGGCTTTCCTGAAGCCGGGAGACAAGATCATGGGCCTGTCCCTTTCCCACGGTGGGCATTTGACCCACGGGCATCCAGTCAACTTTTCGGGCATCCTTTTCGATGCCATCCATTACGAGGTGGACCAGGATACCGAAACCATCAACTACGACCGGCTGCGTGAGCAGGCCCTGGCCGAACGGCCGAAGATGATCGTGGGCGGCGCCAGCGCCTACCCCCGATTCTGGGACTACGAAATCCTGCGTTCGGTGGCCGACGAAATTGATGCCGTGCTGGTTTTCGACATGGCGCACATCGCGGGTCTGGTGGCTGGCGGAGTGCATCCCAGTCCCGTTCCGCATTGTGACGTGGTGACCTCGACCACCCACAAGACCCTGCGGGGTCCCCGCGGCGGTCTGGTCCTGAGCCGGAAAGACCACTTCAAAGCCATCAACAAGATGAATTTTCCCGGTATCCAGGGTGGGCCGCTGATGCACGTGATCGCCGCCAAGGCCGTCTGTTTCCAGGAGTGCATGTCCGACTCGTTCAAGGCCTATGCCCGTCAGATGGTGGACAATGCCGCCACTCTGGGTGAAACTCTGCTGGAACGTGGTTTTCACCTGGTCAGTGGAGGCACCGACAACCACCTGCTGCTGGTGAATGTCAGCAACAAGGGTCTGACCGGCAAGGACATGGAGGAACTGCTGGAACATGTGGGGATTACGGCCAACAAGAATACCGTGCCCTTCGATCAGGAAAGCCCCTTTGTGACCAGCGGGATCCGCCTGGGGACTCCCGCCCTGACCACCCGGGGCATGGGGACGGATGAAATGCGGTTGATCGGTGACATCATCGATCGCGCCGTTCAGAACCGGGAAGACGACGAGGCCCTGACGAAGTTGCAGGCCGAGAGTGAGGATCTCTGTCGGAAGTTTCCCCTTTACCCCGGTATGTGATGCCGGAAGATCCTGGAGTTTAGTCGGTGAAATGTCCCCGTTGCGGCAGTGAAGATGACAAGGTGGTCGACAGTCGGGCCGTCCGGGATGGGCGTGCCGTCCGGCGGCGCCGTGAGTGCCTGCAGTGTGAGGAACGCTACACGACCTACGAGGCGGTGGAGACGCAGCCCGTTCTGGTGGTCAAGCGTAGCGGTGAGCGGATGGCCTACCACCGGGAAAAAGTTGTCCTGGGTGTTACGAAAGCCTGTGAGAAACGTCCGGTTTCGCTGGAACAGATCGAGATCATCGTGGACCGGGTCGAGCGAAACCTGGCCCGTGCCGGGCGACGGGAAGTGCCCAGCGAGACCATCGGCCTTTACCTCCTGGAACAGCTGCGGGATGTGGACGAGGTGGCCTACGTACGTTTTGCGTCCGTCTACCGCAGCTTTCAGAATATCGATGAATTCTTTGCCCTTTTGAACGACCTGCGCTCCGAGGATGACACGCATTGAGTGATAAACAGGAACCTGAACTGCCTTTCGAGGGAGCCAGTGGAGGATCAGGCGCGCCGATCGGTGGTCCGGATGCCGACCCGAACCCGGGACCTGTTCCTGATCCGGATCCGCCCGGGGCCCCAATGGATCAGCCGGTGGTCGATGACACCGAAGGTCCCGAAGGTAGCGATGAACCGGATGAACCCAGCATGGGCCTTCTTGACCATCTGGGCGAACTGCGCGGGGTGCTGATCCAGTCGTCGGTCGCCGCCTTGCTCGCCACCATCCTGTGCTGGTTCTGGTCGGCCGACCTGCTGGAACTGATGATCCGCCCCATCCGCGATCAGGGTATCTATTTCACCGCTCCCAACGAGGCTTTCCTGACACGGCTCAAACTTTCTGCGGTCGTGGGTCTGTTCGTGGTGGCGCCTTTCATCTTTTTCAAGATCTACGGTTTTATCCTGCCGGGTCTTTACCAGCGGGAAAGGCGGATGGTGACCCCGCTGTTGCTGGCCACCACCGGCCTGTTCTACCTGGGCGTTTCGTTCGCCTTCGTGGTGGTCATTCCCCAGGTCATTTCTTTTCTGCTCAGTTTCGGCACCGAGGCCATGGAGCCTCTCATTGGCGTGGGGCCCTATTTCAATTTCGTTTCCCGCCTGTGCCTGGCCTTCGGCCTGGTTTTCGAACTGCCGCTGCTGATTCTATTCCTCAGCGTGCTGGGGATCGTCAACCCGCGCATGCTGCTGCGGGGGTGGCGATATGCTATCATCATCATCGCGGCGCTGTCGGCCATGCTGACCCCTCCCGACGTCATCAGCCAAGTGATGATGGCCGGTCCGGTCCTGGTGCTTTATATAGGGTCGGTGCTGGTGTCCATCGCCGTTACGAGCCGCCGGCGGAATAAAGAGAATAATGATCAAGATTGACCCGAGCCCAACTTTTGGGAATATTTGCTGTCCGTGCCGCGGATGGAATATCGTGACGACCGGATCCGGGAGAGTAGGTGTCCATGGGACTCGTTGATAGGGAACGCATCAAGCTGATCACATTGCAGCGGAAGATCGGACCGGCTTTGGCCGAGGTCGAAAAGGAATTCCGGAGCATCACCGACGGCAACAGTCCATTGACCAGGGAAATCTGCGACCATATCAGGAAGGGCAAGAGCAAGAAGTTCCGCCCGACCCTGCTGCTGCTCGCCGCCCAGGACGACGACGGGTTCGCCCCCGAGGCGATAACCGCCGCGGCCAGCGTCGAACTGGTTCACACAGCCACGCTGGTCCACGACGATTTCATCGACGAGGCGGTGACCAGGCGGGGGTTGCCCGCGGTCAACGTTAAGTACGGGTCCAGCGCCGCCTTGATCATGGGTGATTATCTGTACAGCAAGGCCCTGCACACACTCTGTCAGGCGCACCTGCATCATGCCGTGGAGTTGCTGGCCCGCACCACGGTGCTGATGAGTGAAGCGGAAATGCTCCAGCTTGAATACCGTTACGACATGGAGATCAGCGAAGACCGGTATATGCAGATCATCTACCAGAAGACCGCTTCGCTGATCGAGAACAGCTGTCGGATCGGGGTCTCCTTCAACAAGAGACTGGCCGCGGAGGAGGAGGCGTTTGGAACCTTCGGTTCCCAGACGGGGCTCGTGTTCCAGATCACCGACGATATTTTCGATTACCTGGGCGACGAACGCCGGCTCGGAAAACCCACCGGCCAGGATTGGGAAGAGGGCCGCATCACCCTGCCCCTGATCGCGGCCTGGCGTAACGCGTCTCCCGAGGCCCGCAGAAAAATCGGAGAGTTGGCGGGCCGGACCGAAAGCGCCCGGCGGGCGGAATGCTGGCCGGAAGTGAAAGCCTTCGTCACCGATTTCGGGGGCGTCGATTATGCCTTCGACAAGGCCCGTGAATTCGGCGAAGCGGCCAAACAAGCCCTGGAGCCCGTCGCTTCGGGTCCCCAGAAAGACCTGCTCGCCGTGGCCGTTGAATACGTCATCAATCGTTTGAATTGAACCCGGACCATTTTGTGTGGCCGCTGGAAGTGAATGGATCAACACATGAAACAGGATAAGTCAAAGAATTCGGTTGAGGCTGCTGAAGCAGTGCACTCCATTCCCGATGATTCCGCGGGGTTTATCCTGGCGGAAAGGGCGTGCTGGCACCTGCTAGAGAAAAAGGCCGAGGATCTGGTGGTCCTCGATCTGCGCGGCATGTCCGACGTATGCGATTTTTTCGTCCTGGCCTCGGGACAATCCAGCACCCAGGTCAAGGCCCTGGCCAAGCATCTGAACAACGAGCTGGTCGCCGTGGGCCAGAAGCCCAGGGGTGTCGAGGGGATGAACGACGGCCGCTGGGCCCTGCTGGATTTCTTCGACGTCGTGGTCCACATTTTCCACACTCCGGCGCGGGAGTATTTCCAGTTGGAAAAATTGTGGGGAGATGCCCCCCGCCTGGATCTTGATCCCGGCTGGTATTCCGCCAACGGAGCCGCCGAACGCCATCCCGATTTGAAATTCACCACCGTCACCGCGGTCGCCCCCGAATCCGGTGGCAACGACTGAGAAACGGATTGTCATGCTCGAGGATCTTCTGAAAAACGGGCTTCTTGCCGCCCTGGAAAAGTTCGGCGTCTTCGAAGAGGACGTGGACATCATCCTGGAGAAGCCCCGGGATCGCAGCCACGGCGACTTGAGCACCAACCTGGCCATGGTGCTGGGCAAGCGCCTGGGCCAAAAACCGCGCGAACTGGCGGGAGAAATCGCCGCCGGAATCGATTTGCCCAAAGCCATCGTCGAGTCCGTTGAAATCGCGGGACCCGGATTTATCAACTTCCGTCTGGCTCCCGCCTACCAGGTTGAACTGCTGCTGAACCTGATGGAGCCCGAGGGGGCCCTGGCGGATATCCGGACAGGCGGCAACAAACGGATTAACGTGGAATTCATCAGCGCCAATCCCACCGGACCGCTGAATGTGGTGTCGGCCCGGGCGGGCGCCTTCGGTATGACCCTGGTCCGCCTGCTGGACGCCATCGGCTACGACGCCCACGCCGAATACTATGTGAACGATGCCGGCCGGCAGGTAAAACTTCTCGGGGCAAGTTTGCGCGCGCACTACCTGCAGCTCATGGGTGAATCGGTGGTTTTTCCCGAGGACGGCTACCATGGCCGCTACCTGGAGATCATGGCCCAGGAACTTACCGAGCAGGATACCGGGGCCATCGTCAAGGCCGCTTCCGCTTTCGACGACGAGAGTTTTCAAAGGGTTCAGGCGCCAGCGGGCAACGCGGAGGATTGGCGAAAGCTGCCCGAAGACGAATCGGTGCGGAGCTTCGCCAAATTCGCCCTCATGAAAATCCTCAGCTGGCAGCGGGATACCTGCCGGCGGTTTGGTTTGCGTTTTGAAACCTGGTATTTCGAATCGGAACTCCACGAAACCAAAAGGGTCGAGCGGGCCCTGGACAAACTGGACAAGCTGGGCGCTCTTTTCGATGAAGACGGCGCGACCTGGTTCCGGGCCTCCAATTACGGGGATGAAGAGGATCGTGTGGTGATCAAGGCCGATGGCGCGCCCACCTATTTTCTGGCCGACATCGCCTATCACTACCACAAGTTCCAGCGTGGGTTCGAACACGCCATCGACTTCTGGGGTCCGGACCATCACGGGCACATCACCCGCATGCAGGGAGCCATGGAGGCCCTTGGTATCCCGCGGGACTGGCTTGAGGTCCAGATTCTCCAGCAGGTGAACTTCGTGGAGGGCGGCAGGACAGTCAAGATGGCCAAGCGTGCCGGCAAGTTCGTGACCATGGACGAGTTGATCGACGACGTGGGGGCCGACGTCGCCAAGTATCTCTTCCTGACCAGAAAGCCCAACAGCCATCTGGATTTCGACCTGGACCTGGCCAAGGAGCAGTCCAACGAGAACCCGGTGTTCAAGGTCAAGTACGCGCACGCGAGGATTTGCAAGCTGATCCGCAGGGCTGCCGAGGCGGGGATCGATCCCGGTCAGCCCACCGCCGCCTCTCTGGCGATTTTGCCCGACGAGGCGGAATGGAACCTGGTGCGGGAGCTGATCCGGCTGCCCCAGGTCATCGTGTCGGCCGCCAATTCACGGGAACCCCATCGTTTGACCGGGTACGTCTTTGATGTCGCCGGCCTGTTCAATCAATTCTATCAGCGTCCGGGCAGCCGGATCCTGGGTGAAGATAAGGAACTGACTTTGGCCCGCCTGCACCTGTGTGTGGTGACGCGGCAGGTGCTGCGAGTCGTATTGGAACTTGTCGGGGTCGATGCCCCGGAAGAACTGGAAGTGAAGGTTTAGCATGTCCATTGTCGTGGTCGGTTCCGTTGCGTATGACACCGTTGAAACTCCCCGTGAAAAGCGGGAGCGCCAGCTCGGAGGCAGCGCCAGCTTCTTTTCCATCGCCACTCTGGGTCGGAGCACCGTCCGCTGCGTGGGCGTTGTGGGTGACGATTTCCTGCAGGATGATCTCGATCTTCTGGCGGCTCACGGCGCCGATGTCTCCGGAATCAAACGTGTCGCCGGCAAGAGTTTTCATTGGTCGGGCCGGTACCACGACGACATGATCGAACGGGATACGCTGGCCACGGAACTGGGCGTGTTCGCCGATTTCCAACCGGAAATTCCCGCGGACTGGAAGACATCGGAATACCTGTTCCTGGCCAACATCCATCCCTCGTTGCAGTCCCATGTGCTGGACGAGATGCACGAGCCCCGCTTGGTGGCCCTGGACACCATGAACCTGTGGATCGAAACCACGCCCGACGAGTTGAAGGCGATTCTGGCACGAGTGGATGTTTTGCTGGTCAACGACAGCGAGGCGCGTCTTCTGACCGGGAAGCGCAGCCTGGCCCACGCCGCCGCGGCCATCCGTGAAATGGGCCCCCAGCGGGTCATCGTCAAAAAAGGGGAACACGGGGCGTTGTATTTCGGCGCGGATTCGGTGTTGGCGGTGCCGGCCATCATCCTGGACGACGTGATCGACCCCACCGGGGCCGGGGACTGTTTCGCCGGGGGATTCATGGGCAGCCTGGCCAAGGCGGGAGCCGACCGGACCAGTGGCGACGAGGTCTTCCGGCAGGCCATGCTCGACGGAACGGTGACGGCGAGTTTCTGTCCCGAAGGCTTCAACGTGGAAGGTCTGCTCAAAATCGACGAAGCGGCCTATGCCGCCCGCATGGCGACCCTGAAAAGCATGATGGTTCCCTGAAAATCGCACCAGGAATCATCCGGTTATGGTTTATTCAGTAAAATCCCATGAGCAGTGGTCATATTTGAAGTAAAAGTTGTTTGAATTATTGGTGTGTGGTAATATGTCCACACCATCCACCCAACCATGAATATCGGTGGATCCACAAATTTCCAAGGGAGAACATCTTGGAGTGGGAGCCCAACGAGCGGGATGCCTGGGTCACCGACGCCCAGCGTTGGATTTGCCAGATAAAAGGCGTCCTGCAGTGTAAAATAGATCTTGATGCTTCTGGTGAAATCTCCGGCGTGCACGTTGTGTCGGGCCTGGAGCGCGAACCCCGGCATATCGTTCGTGATGTGGAAAGCCTGCTCAAAGCCCGCCTGCAGATGGATGTCTATTACAAAAAAATCGGTGTTGTCCAGGTTATGGGTAATTCTGAAGATAATCCGGAAGGAAATCCGGAATCCGCTGAGCCGGAAACGGCTGCCGCAACCCGGGTCGAAGTGGTAGGCGCCGGTGTGGTGGACTCTTCGGGCGTCACTTTTCACCCGCCTGGCGCCGGAACCGACGATGAATCCCTGGGCAAACTGGTGGAAGCGGGCCGGCCGGCCGGCGCGGTGAGTACCCTGCAGGCCCCACGTCCGAAGGCAGCGCCAATCGAAGAGACAATTCCTGAAGCGGCTTCCGCCCCCGCCGCGGAATCCTCGCCCCCTGCCGGGGTCATTCCGGCCATTCTGGTTGCCGAGAGCATGGCGCCCCGGATCACCTGCAGTGGAGTGGGGGTCATGGCCAGCGATATGGTGGTGCGGGCCGAGGTGCAGTTGCTGACGGGCGAGGTGGAGGCCCGGGGGACCCGTGAAGGTCCCAACCACGCCGAAGCCGATATCCAGCTGGTGGCACGGGCTACCCTGGAGGCCGTGTCCCAGTTGCTGGTCGAACCTGTGCTGCTCCATCTCAACGAGATACGCATCACGGACCTGGGTGGCCAAAGCGTGGTCGAGGTGGCCGTGGATCTGGTGGAGGGCCGTCTCAGCGAAACCCTCTTCGGGGCCTGTTCCACCCGTCACAACCGTCAGCAGGCCGTGGTCCATTCGGTCCTGGACGCCTTGAATCGAAGGTTGTCCATGTATTCCCTCAAAACAGCTTCCGATCAGGATTGAGGGCTTTTTCAGCCTGCCTTTACGGGCTTTCCTTGAACCTCCCGCCTTCGGCTCTTATCATCTGACCCAGTCGGGGATTGAATCCCATATAGGCCCGATGCCCACCATTTCCCAGACCGGCGGACCATCCGCGGGAGGAAATTCATGAAATACTCCGATAGCGGCGTGGATATCGATGCCGCCACACGCGCCTTGGCTCGCAGCAGGGAAGCCGTTCGCTCCACCTGGGATAAACGGGTCAGGAACGAGTTGGGGGCCTTCGGTGGTCTTTTCCAGGCTGCCGAGGGGGAACCCCTGATGGTTGCCAGCGTGGACGGTGTCGGCACCAAGGTCATGGTCGCCCGCCTGGCCGGTCGCTACGACACCGTGGGTCAGGACCTGGTGAACCACTGCGTGGACGATATCCTGGTGCAGGGTGCTGAACCGCTTTTCTTTCTGGATTATTTCGCCACCTCCAAATTACAGGAAGAGGTGCTGCCCGAAATCATCGGCGGGTTTGCCCGCGCGTGCCGTGAAAACGGCTGTGCCCTGCTCGGTGGTGAGACGGCCGAAATGCCCGGTGTTTACGGCGAGGGAGAGTTCGACCTGGCCGGGACCATCGTCGGCCGGGTTCTGCAAGAGGATGTCATCGACGGCAGCCGCATCAGCGACGGGGACCGGGTCTGGGGGCTGCCCAGCACCGGCCTGCATACCAACGGATATTCCCTGGCCAGGGCGGTTCTGTTTGACAAGGCGGGGTTCGCGGCGGATGACAAGCCGGGTGTTCTGGGAGGTAATTCAGTGGCCGACGCCCTGCTGGCGATTCACCGCAGTTACCTGAACGACCTTCGCTCCATCTGGTCCGCTTTGGGACGGCCGGCTGTTCACGGTCTGATCCACATCACCGGCGGCGGGTTCTATGACAACATCCCGCGCGTGGTGCCCGACGGCTTGTGCGTGGAGGTCGATACCACCGCCTGGACGCCGTTGCCCATCTTCCAGTTGATCGCCGAGAAGGGCGGGGTGGCCAATGACGAGATGTACCGGGTCTTCAATATGGGGATCGGGATGGTTGTGGTCACGGGACCCGAAACGGATCTGACCGGGGTGGACGGACTCATGGTCGTTGAAATCGGAACCGTGAGCAAGGGTTCGGAAAAAGTTCGGTTGCCTTTCTGATTCCTGGTTAAATCCGAATGATCAAACCGGCGGTTCTCCGCCGGTTTTTTTGTGGGACATGTCCCGGAAATCTGGAGGACGGGCGGGTTGCCCGGGACAGGAGTGGGACACTCCCTTACCTTGCGGAGTTTGGGCGGTTTTGTGCGGGGTGTTTGTATCTTGCGTCACAGCAATTGGTTATTGTCGAAATGGACTGAATATCAATTAATCATTTCAAGTTGAAAAGGCTGGCACCACTCCTGCAATGAAGCTTGCGCACTGTGTATTTCAGCGAAAGGTTCATTGTATGAAAAATTTTTGGTGCGAGGAAATCAGAAGTTATCCCCACGGGGGCAAGGGAGCGGCGGTCTGGGTCGTGCGCCGGGATGGCAACGACATGACCTCGCCCTTGAACATCCTGTTCACCTGGGCCACCGGGCTGGGAAGGTCACAGAGTCTGGATCAGCGCCCGCCCCTGGGGGCTTTGCTCAAGGCCATGGTCGAGCGCAGGGAGGAGATGTCATTCCAATCCGCCGACACCGCCCTGTGGGTTGAACCTCTGGTCGAAAGAGGGCAGGTGAGAGGTTGTCTGGGAATCTGGTTCCAGGCCGAACAGCCCTGGCGGGAATCGATTTTCCTGTGGGGACAAAGGCTGGCTGCCAGGCTGGGTCCGATATTGCAGCAACTGGAGCCCCATCATGACCGGCAGATCCCTGCGGCTGCCTCTGCTCAGGGTTCTCTGTTTCCGTCCCTGGTATCAGGACGGACCCGCCAACGGTCTGGTTCGGGATCACAGGGGCAAGCCAAGGGGAATTGTCTTCCCCTGCCCAGACCCATGGCCGTGCCCGGGATTCCCGGATGCATCGGTTGCAGCAAGGAAATGCACGAACTGGGCATGAGAATTCCGGATGTCGCCAAAAGCGGCGTCAACGTTCTTTTGAAAGGGGAAAGCGGGACGGGCAAGGAAGTCGTCGCCAAGGCTCTCCATCAATGCAGCGGAAGGGTAAAGGGCGAATTCGTGGCCCAGAACTGCGCCGCCCTGCCGGCATCATTGTTTGAAAGCGAATTGTTCGGGCACCGGGCCGGCGCTTTTACCGGAGCCAGCGGTGAGAAGAAGGGGCTGTTGGCTTCAGCCCATGGAGGTACCTTTTTCCTTGATGAAATCGGTGACATGCCAATGGAATTGCAGATCAAGCTGTTGAGGGTCATGCAGGAGCGGAGGGTGCGCAGGATAGGCGACCTGCAAAGCCGGCCCGTGGACATCCGCTTCCTGGCCGCGAGCCATAAGGACCTTGCCCAGGAGATCTCCCAGGGGCGTTTTCGGCTGGATCTCTATTATCGTCTCAAGGTGGTTGCCCTGGAGATCCCCCCCCTGAGAAATAGGCCCGAGGACATCCTGCCCCTGTTTTCCTACTTTCTCAGGAAAAGCGGCAAAGACTATGCAAACATATTAATTACGGAAAAAGCCATAGCGTGTTTGCAGGCTTGGCGCTGGCCGGGAAACGTGCGCGAATTGGAGAATGAAGTGCAGCGTTTTCTGGCCCTGTATCCGCGGGCCGAGATCATCACCCTGAGCTGTTTATCCACCGATATACAGACCGCGCGCAACGGCAGGGTGGACGTAGCCGATCTGGGAACCCTGCGTGAACTGGGCAAGGCGCACGAAATCCTCGAACGTTACCTGATCCGCAAGGCCATCGCCGCCACCGAAGGGCGCAAGGCCGCCGCGGCCCGGCGTTTGGGTCTGTCGCGACAGGGGCTCTACAAAAAAATCCAGAGGTATGGAATGTCCGATCTGATCGGTTCAACCTAGGAAAATTACTGCTCTGGGTAATTTGACAACGGCGCCACTGGACACTTCCCGCCTGGTCGGGTATTTTGCCGATCATGAATGACAACCTGCAACACAAGGGCCCCCAGTTCCGGGTGGGCCTGCCCGGTTTAGCGACCAACCTGGTTCTTTTCGCCGGCCTGCTGGTTACCGCGGGCCTGCCGCCCTATCCCTGGACTGGCCTTTTGGTCCCCCTGGGAATGGCCCTGTTGTTTGGCGTTCTGCTGACCTCGAAGCATCCGGGCCGCGCCGCCTGGTTTTTTGGCCTGGCCCACCAGGCCACCATTTTGCACTGGCTGTTTCTGCTGGATCCTTCCAAGACAATTCCGACCCGCGCCCTGGTGCCCATCCAGGCCTCCGCGGCCATCCTCTACGTGTCGTGTTTCTACCTGGTCTTTGGCTGGGTGTTCGGCAAGTTGCGGAATCGACTGGGAACCGGGATCGGTCTTTTGTTGCTTCCGGTATTGTGGGTCGGCATGGAGGCATTGCGGTCCCGCGGTGAGCTGGCCTTTTCCTGGTGTATCAGCGGCGCGGCCGTGATCGGATCGCCCCTGTTGTTCGTCGCCAGGGCCAGCGGGGAAATCGGGGTCGGCGGAGGACTGGCATTTTTGGCCTCGGTATTGACGGCTGTCTGGGCAACCAGGCGTGGTTCCCTGGTGACCGCCTCCCAGCGCAACGCCCTGCTGGTGGCCTGTGGACTGATCTGGGTCGGGCTGCTGGCGGGTTCCCTGGTACGACCGCCGGCGTCTGCGGATGCGCCTGAAACAATGGAGGTCGTGGAAGTGGCCTCCATCCAGGCGGAGGTGCCCCTGGCCGTCAAGTGGGTGGACGCAAAGATCGACGCCACCAGGGATCCCTACGATAAGCTGACGCGCCAGGCTGCCGATGACGGCGCCGAATTCGTGGTTTGGGCGGAGACAGCGGTGCCCGCCTATCTGCGTTATGACAAGGATCTGCTGAAGTGGGCCCGCGAGTTGGTGATCGATACGGGTGTCTGGCTCTACACCGGGTTTCCGGACGCCGATCGGGATCCCGACGGTAAAGTAAGGACCTTCAATTCCTCCGGTCTGTTCGATCCCCGGGGCAGGATCGTGGATCAATATGCCAAATTCCATCTGCTTCCCATCGGGGAATCGATGCCATTTACTTCGCTTTTCCCCTTCCTGGCCAATCTGGATGTGGGGCAGGCCGAATGGACGCCGGGAGAAGCGCCCCAACCCATGACGATGAAAACGGAACGGGGGAGTTTCCGCTTTTCCGGGCTCATCTGTTTCGAATCAATTTTTTCCCATCTGGCCCGGTATTCCGTTCGTCGCGGCAGTCAGTGTCTGGTGGTTATTACCAATGACGGCTGGTTCGGCAAGTCCGCCGGTCCAAGGCAGCACACCTGGCTGGCGCGTATGCGGGCCGTGGAGTGCGGAGTGCCGGTCATCCGTTGCGCCAACAACGGGATCAGTTTCATTTGTGACGCCGACGGGAAAAAACTCGCCTGGTTGGATCTGGGACAAAAGGGGGTCGCTCGGGCGGCCATCAGGCCCGGGGATGGTCGGACTCCGTATATTGCCTACGGTGCCTGGCCCCTATTCGGGTTCCTGGTCGTATGGGCATTGTTGACGGTGGGCCTGGGCATCAAGGGCAGCCGGTCGGACAGCGGTGGGACATCATGACCACCACCAACCGCCATGTCTTCAAACATTGTCCCCACTGCCGGGCCGACATGATCCTGCGGATGGAAGGCGGGATCGATCGCCCCGTCTGCCCCGACTGCGGTTTTGTGCAGTACCTCAATCCCGCGCCCGGGGCGGGTGTGATCGTGGTGCGCGGCCGCAAGGTCTGTCTGGTCAAACGAAAATTTCCGCCCCGGCAGGGTCAGTGGTCTTTTCCCACGGGATTCATGGAGTGGGATGAAGATGTTCAGCTGACCGCCCGGCGCGAGGCCCTCGAGGAAACCGGTCTCGAAGTGCGCCTGACCGAACTTTTTGCCGTCGAATCCGGGATTCTGCCACCGGATATTCCCGTGCTGGTGGTTTTTTACCGGGCGGAGGAAACCGGAGGAGAACTGCAGGCCGGCGACGACGCTGCGGAAGTTGGTTTTTTTGAATGCGGGGATCTTCCCGGACCCATCGCCTTCGGGGCGCACAGACGTGTCCTGGCCCGGCTGGAAAAAGAATGGGGCCCGTGAAACGGAGAACGACATGGAAGAAAATGTTGTGAAAGCCGCGGTGTTGCTGTCCGGCAGCGGTCGGACCCTGGCCAACCTGTTGGCCAAACGCGCGACCGGCGAACTTGGCCTTGAAATATCAGCGGTTATTTCCAGCCGTTCCGATGTGCGGGGTGTGGAAGTCGCCCGCGCCGCGGGCATCGCCTGCGAGATTTTTCGCCGGCGGGATTTTGACTCCAGTGCCGACCACAACAAGGCGATCAACAAGTGGCTTGAATCACATGGGCCCCGGATCATCATCCTTGCCGGTTATCTCTGCTACTACATAACGCCTGACTGGTTTGACGGCCCCGTCGTCAACATCCATCCCGCCCTTCTCCCCAAATACGGGGGCAAGGGATATTACGGCGACCGGGTCCATGAGGCTGTCCTGGCGGCGGGGGATTCCCGGAGCGGATGCACTGTCCACCTGGTGGACGACCAGTACGACACCGGCCGCATCCTCGGTCAACAAGAGGTGGCTGTCGAACCTGGTGACAATGTGGCCACTCTTGCCGCCAGGGTGTTCGCCGCGGAATGCGAGCTGTATCCCCGGGTGCTGTCCCGGCTGGCGGCGGACCTGGGCTGACCCGATTTTCGACCTGCCCCCAAAATTGAACACCTCCCAGGGAATGAACCAAGGGAGGTGATCTTATCCCGGCCAGGATGCAGGCCCGGCTGGAATCCTATCTTCTATATACGGAATCAGGTCAGGTTTGGGCAAACCGCGCTCTGATCGTCCCCCTGTTCGTGGGGGTCTCCGGTCATCAAATAACGATGCATTGCATCGGCCGCGACCCGGCCCTGGCCCATGGCCAGAATGACCGTCGCCCCGCCGGTGACGATGTCGCCTCCGGCAAAGACGTTCTCGAAACTCGTCTGCATCAGGTCGTTGATGACGATGGTTCCCTTGCGCTCGTTCCGTTCCAACTCGGGGCAATCCGCTGTCAGCAGGGGGTTCGGTCCCTGGCCGATGGCGATGACCACCGTGTCCACGGCAAACTCGCGAACCTTGCCTTCGATGGGAACGGGCCGGCGGCGTCCGCTGTCGTCCGGCTCACCCAGTTCCATCTCCTGGCACAGGATCGCGCCCACGGCGCCCTTCCCGTCATCGATGATCTCGATGGGGGAGTGCAGCAGGTTGAAGTCGATCCCTTCCTGCTCCGCGTGGTGGATCTCCTCGATCCGGGCGGGCATTTCCAACCGGCTCCGGCGATACACCAGGTATACCACTTCGGGCTGCAGACGTTTGGCCGTCCGGGCGCTGTCCATGGCGGTGTTACCCGCGCCGATGACGGCGATGCGCTTGATCTTCTTGACCGGCGTGTCCGAACCGCCGGGGAATTTATACCCACCCATCAGGTTCACGCGCGTCAGGAATTCGTTGGCACTGTAGACACCGTTGAGGTTCTCGCCGGGAATACCCAGGAACCAGGGAAGCCCGGCTCCGGTGGCGATGAATACCACGTCGAACCGTTCGCGGATGCTGTCCAGGCTTTCGGATTTTCCGATGGGGTAGTTCATGACGAACTTCACACCCATTTTTTCCAGTCCGCTGACTTCCCGCAGGAGGATCTCCTTGGGCAGCCGGAACTGGGGGATGCCGTAGAACAGCACTCCGCCGGGCTTGTGTAGGGCCTCGAACACAGTGACGTCATGTCCCTTCTGGATCATGTCGCTGGCCGCGGTCAGACCGGCGGGGCCGGAACCGATGACGGCCACGGTCTTGCCCGTCGCAGGAGCTATGTCGGGCATGATGTCCAGATTGTGCTCCACGGCGTAGTCGCCCAGAAAACGTTCCACACGGCCGACGCCGCCGGGCTCACGGCCCTTGTCCGGCTTGTTGAGCGTGCAGACCATCTCGCATTGGTCTTCCTGGGGGCAAACCCGGCCGCAGATAGCGGGCAGAAAATTCTTCTCTTTGATCTTTTTCAGGGCGCCTTCGAAATCCTTATCGCCCACCAGTTTCAGGAAGGCAGGGATGTCGATGCCCACGGGACAGCCGGCCACGCAGGGTTTGGTTTTGCAGTCGATGCAGCGCAGGGCTTCCTGCTGGGCTTCGATTTCGTTGTAGCCCAGGGGCACTTCATCGAAGTTCATGATCCGGTCCATGGGGGCCTGTTCCCGCATGGGCATCTTGGTCTTGGATTTATTGAAGACCCTCTTGGGCTTTTTGGGTGTGTCGTTCATGCCGGCCCTCCCTTACTTGCTGCTGGGCAGGTTGTCGGCGGCATCTTCCATGCGGCACCGGTGATAGTCTTCGAGTGACGAACGTTCCTCCGGCTGGTAATAGGCCAGGCGGGTGATCAGTTCGTCGAAGTCCACTTCGTGTCCGTTGAACTCGGGGCCTTCGACGCAGGCGAACCTGGTCTTGCCGCCGACGGTTACGCGGCAGGCGCCGCACATGCCGGTTCCGTCGACCATCAGCGGGTTGAGGGAAGCCTGGGTGGGAATGCCGAACGGTTCGGTGGTCTTGCAGACGAACTTCATCATGACCACCGGTCCGATGGTGATGACTTCGTCGATCTTTTCACCTTCGTCGATGAGATCCACCAGGGCGTGGGTGACCATACCCTTGCGGCCGTAGCTTCCGTCGTCCGTCGTGACGATGGTCAGGTCGGCCAGGGCGGTGATCTCTTCCTCGAGTATGAGAAGTTCCTTGTTCCGGGCGCCGAGGATGGCGATGACCCGGTTGCCCGCGGCCTTGAGGGCCTGAACCTGGGGCCACACCACGGCGTTGCCGATGCCGCCACCCACACAGACCACAGTCTTGCCCTCGGGAATATCCGTGGCCTTGCCCAGGGGACCGGCCAAATCAAGGATCTCGTCTCCCACATCGAGCTGGCCCAGCATTTCGGTGGTCTTGCCGACTTCCTGGAAAACCAGAGTGATGGTTCCTTTTTCCGGATTGCGGTTGGCGATGGTCAGGGGGATGCGTTCCCCCTCATCGTTCACCCTCAGAATGATGAACTGTCCGGCCTTGCCGCGTTCGGCAATGTGCGGGACCTCGATCTCGAAAAGCTTCGTGAGGGGAGCTAGTTCCTTGACGTACACTATTTTGTTTCCCACGGCAGGCTCCTTGTCTGGGCCGGGATCAAAGCTGGACGAACCCTTGAATATCACTGGCTAATGTAATTTTTGAAGGCCTCAAATCAAGGGGTAAAAAATCTGATAATGAATTGTAATATCAGTATTTAGGGGGAAATGAAATAAGGGCCGCACCGGCTCTGGATCGGGAATCGGGGGGAGCGATTCATCGACACCAATACGCCGTTCGGCCCTTGTTTCGGCAATATGCATGAAATGGACATTGCCTGCCCCCTGGTTGCAGGGAACGTGCCTGGATTCAGGATGTTGGCGGTACAGCCTTGACGGATGGCTGAAGTGCCATAATCTTTGCTCTTGCCCCTGTTTGCAACAAAAGTGGTAAGCCGCGCGGGGTAGGGGTCCCGAGGACGGATCCGCAGCCGTTGCACCTTGCAAGGAACGATCAGGATTCCGGAGGAGTCCCTTATCATGGACAAGCTGATACGAGAAATGTTGGTCAAGCTCGGTGAAGATCCCGAACGCGAGGGCCTGGCCAAGACCCCCGAAAGGGTGGCCAAGGCCTGGAAGGAAATCGCCGGCGGTTACGACAAGGACCCTGGCGCCATGGTGCGCAGCGCCCTGTTCCAGTCCGAGGGCAAGGAGATGATCCTGGTCAACGACATCGATTTTTTCAGTGTCTGCGAACACCACATGCTGCCGTTTTTCGGCAAGGCGCACGTGGCCTATATCCCCAACGGAAAAATTGTGGGCCTCTCGAAGATGGCCAGGGTGGTCGATACCTTCGCCCGCCGCCTCCAGGTCCAGGAACGAATGACCGCCCAGATCGCCACCTGTCTCATGGAAAACCTGGAGCCCCTCGGCGTAGCTGTTGTCCTGCACGCCCAGCACCTGTGCATGATGATGCGCGGCATCCAAAAGCAGAACAGCTACGCAGTGACCAGCGAGATGCTCGGGTGCTTCAAAAACGATCCCAAAACTCGGGGGGAGTTCCTGACGCTGATTCGCGAGAAGCCCTGATGTAGGAGCGGGGATCCACACCACATGTTGGAACCGGTGGACTTAGGCTTTGCATGCGCCACCGATTCCAACATGTGGTGTGGATCCCCGTTCCTGCATCACCGATCTCGAAAGCCAGGGTCAGAAACCCCTCTCCGAAAAAGTGGGGGCGGCAAGTCTGCAGCTCCATCGGACAGAAAGAGCCCCTCCGTACATCGACGCGCCTCCCGCGCATGTGAAGCCTAAGCGGGAGGCGCGTCTATGTATCGAGGGGCTCTTTCTGCCCGACGGACCTACAGACCTTTCTCGCCCAGCCACCTTTCGGCCTCTATGGCGGCCATACACCCGGTCCCCGCCGAGGTAATCGCCTGACGATAGAAGTGGTCCTGCACGTCGCCACAGGCGAAGACACCTTCGACATTGGTGGCTGTGCGGTCGCCCTTGGTGATCAGGTACTTGTTTTCGTCCATGTCCAACTGGCCGTCCAGGAAGGCGGTGTTGGGCGTATGGCCGATGGCGATAAAGCAGCCCGTTACCGGCAGGTCCCGTATCGAACCGTCCTGGGTGTCCTTCAGCTTGAGCCCGACCAGGTTGCCGTTCTCGTCGGGAACGTAGCTGTCGATAGTGCTGTTCCAGGCCATCTCGATCTTGGGGTGGTCAAGGGCGCGCTGCTGCATGATCTTTGATCCGCGCAGTTCGTCCCTGCGGTGGATCAAGGTCACCTTGGAGGCAAAGTTGGTCAGAAATACGGCCTCTTCGAGAGCGGTGTCGCCCCCACCGACCACGGCGATTTCCTGACCGTTGAAAAAGAATCCGTCACAGGTGGCGCAGGCGCTCAGACCCTTGCCGTAATAATCTTCCTCATTGGGAAGGCCCAGCCAACGGGCGCTGCTTCCGGAGGCGATGATCACCGCGGGCACGACATATTCCCCGGCATTGGTGGTGACCTTGAAAGGGTGCGAGCTCATATCCACCGAGGTTACGGTTTCACTTTTGATCACGGTCCCGAAGCGTTCGGCCTGGGCCTTGAACTTTTCCATAAGCTCGGGTCCCTGGATGCCCTCGGGAAAGGCGGGGTAGTTTTCGACCTCAGTAGTGATGGTCAACTGCCCACCGGGCTGTTCGCCTTCGAACAACAGATTGGAGATGTTGGCGCGGCCGAGGTACAGGCCGGCCGTGTATCCGGCGGGGCCGGAACCCACGATAATGACCTTGAATTCCTTATTGTCGCTCATATCCAGGATTCTCCCGTTGAAGTTGGCTGGGAATGCCCTAAAGGGCGCAATTGCGTCTGCATACCTTACGAAGATCCTTACGGATGTCAACCGGGTTCGGAATAATTGGGACAACAAGGCCCATTTACGGAAAAATCACCCGTTTCCTTGACGAAACCGGTGTCGGGCTCTTATTATATGCCCTTACAGTTCGCCACAGGGAGGCCTGGGAACAGTCCCCCCGACGGGCATTTTTGTGTGAACCCCATTTTCGGGTTCTGTCAGCTGTTTTGGGAGAGTTAACGCGATGTACGCCGTAGTCAAGATCAAGAACCAGCAGTACCGGGTGCAGCCCGATACCAAGATCCAGGTGCCCCTGTTGGATAATGAGGTCGGCGAAAGCTTGACCTTCGACGAGGTCCTGATGTTCGCCGATGGCGACGATGTCAAGGTCGGCACCCCCAACGTGGAGGGCGCTTCGGTGGCCGCCGAAATCCTCGGCCATGGCCGCAGCCGCAAGATCGTGGTCTTCAAGAAAAAACGGCGGAAAAATTATCGTCGCAAGAACGGCCATCGTCAGGCCTACACCGAGATCAAGATCACCGGTATCAACGGTTAGTAAAGGAACAGGCTCATGGCACATAAAAAAGCAGGCGGATCAACCAGGAACGGTCGGGATTCAAACCCGCAGCATCTTGGTGTCAAAAGGTTCGGTGGACAGGCCGTGCGCGCCGGCACGATCATCGTGCGGCAGCGTGGAACCCGCATCCATCCGGGCAAGCATGTCGGCAAGGGCGGGGACGATACCCTGTTCGCCCTGATCGACGGCACAGTTCAGTTCGAGGACTTCCGCGGGTCCAAAAAGCGGGTCAACATCCAGCCTTTCTAGCGGATGCTGATTGTGTTTTGAAGAAGCCCGCCCCCCACGGGGGCGGGCTTCTCTTGTAGTGTCGATCTTGTAGTGTCGATCTTGTAGTGTCGATCTTGTAGTGTTGGCCTTGTAGTGTCGGCTCTGGTGGTACCGCCAAACATGGAGGACCGTTCGTGACGCAGGATTCTTCCCCGCCAAATGACCAGGTGCTGGTGGTGATCCCCGCCCGGTACGGCTCGACCCGTTTCCCCGGCAAGGCCCTGGCCGACCTCGCGGGCAAGCCTCTTATCGTTCGCGTGGTTGAAAATGCCGCGTCCATTACCGAAGCCGACGCGATCATTGTCGCCACCGACGACAGCCGCATCGAAGAGGCGGTCCTCGCGGCGGGATTCCTGTGTGAAATGACGGCGGATCATCCCACGGGAACCGACAGGATCGGCGAAGTGGCCGCCCGGCACCCGGCGGACATCATTCTTAACCTTCAGGGCGATGAACCTCTGCTCGATTGCCGGGACATCGATCGCCTTATTTCCACCATGCGGGAAGACTCCGCCCTCGACATCGCCACCTGCGCCCATTCTTTCGCCGATGAGGCATCCTGGCGGGATCCCAACAATGTAAAAGTGATCCGTGACGGCCATGACCAGGCTTTGTACTTTTCTCGAGCGCCGATTCCCGGTACTTTCCCGGGGGCGGATGCTCCTGCCTACAAAGTGGCCCGGCGTCACGTGGGTATTTACGCCTTTCGCCGGCGGGCATTGCAGCGGTTCCTGGGTCTGGAGCGGACCCCGCTGGAATTGACCGAGGGTCTGGAACAATTACGCGCCCTTGAAAACGGCATGCGCATCAAGGTGCTGGATATTGCCAATGCCCCGGTGGGGGTGGACACTCCGGAAGACCTGGAAAAAGTCCGCCTGCTGTGGCATCAACAAAAAGGGTCGTGAACCCGGGAGAGACTGGAATGGCCAAGTTCGTATTCGTGACCGGCGGTGTGGTATCGGCCCTGGGCAAGGGGATCGCCTGCGCGTCCCTGGGTAATCTTCTCAAGGCTCGCGGCCTGAAGGTCATTCTGCAGAAATTCGATCCCTATCTGAACGTCGATCCCGGCACCATGAGCCCCTTTCAGCACGGGGAGGTGTTTGTCCTCGAGGACGGCGCCGAATGTGATCTGGACCTCGGTCATTACGAGCGGTTCACCGACATCAATCTTTCCCAGATCAACAACCTGACCAGCGGCCGGGTGTACGAAACGATCCTGGCCAAGGAAAGGAAAGGGGAATACCTCGGGCGGACGGTCCAGGTCATTCCCCACGTTACGGACGAAATCAAGCGGCGCATCATTCTGCCTGCGCAGGAAAACCCTGATGCCGACGTCATCATCACCGAAATCGGTGGCACCGTCGGCGATATCGAAAGCCTGCCCTTCCTCGAGGCCATCAGGCAGTTCCGTCTGGAGCAGCCGCGCGAAGACACGGCCTCGATGCACCTGACCCTGGTGCCCTATATCAAGGCCGCGGGCGAAATCAAAACCAAACCGACCCAGCACTCGGTGCGGGAACTGCGGAGCATCGGTATCCAGCCCGATTTCCTGGTGTGCCGTTCCGAGAAGCCCATCGGAGAAGACGCCCGCCGCAAAATTGGGCTGTTCTGCAATCTGAACGTGGATCACGTCTTCGAGGCCTGCGACGTGCCGAGTGTCTACCAGGTTCCCCTGAAACTGCACGCGCAGAATTTCGACAAGATGTTCTGCGACCTTCTCGGGCTGGAAACCGAAGAGCCCGACATGGCCGAATGGGAACGTATGGTCCACGCGGTACTCAATCCCGGTGGTACGGTGAAAATCGCCATCGTCGGCAAGTACACTGAATTGAAAGACGCCTACAAGAGTATTATCGAGTCCTTCATTCATGCCGGCATTCCTCACCATGTGGGTGTGGAGCAGGTGTGGATCGATTCGGAAACCCTGGAAGCCGGCGATGTCGGGGACCACCAGCTCGCGGAAATATTCGAAGGAATTGACGGCATTCTCGTGCCGGGCGGTTTCGGGGATCGCGGCATTCCGGGCAAGGTGAACGCCATCCGCTACGCGCGGGAAAACAAGGTGCCCTTTTTCGGAATCTGCCTGGGACTGCAGTGCGCCATGATCGAGATCGGTCGTGATCTGGTGGGGCTTGAAAAAGCAGGCTCCGCCGAGTTCACACCCGAAAGTCCGCACCCGGTCATCCACCTCATGGAGGAACAGCGGGGCATCGCCAATATGGGAGGGACCATGCGCCTGGGGGCCTATCCCTGCAGCCTGCTCCCCGAAAGCCGCGCCGCCGCGTGTTACGGCGAACTGGAAATCAGTGAAAGACACCGGCATCGCTACGAGGTGAACAACAGTTACGTCAAGCAGTTCGAAGATGCGGGCGTGGTGTTTTCGGGCCTGTCGCCGAATGGGGAACTGGTGGAAATCCTGGAACTGCCGGACCATCCCTTTTTCATGGCCGTCCAGTTTCATCCCGAATTGAAATCCAGGCCGGGGCGCCCCCATCCGCTTTTTCGTGAATTTGTGGCCGCGGCCGTGGCCCATCAGGAATCGGGTGCCAGGAAATCCGTGGACCAGGCCGCCAACTGAACCGACGTGCTTCCAGACAGGGAGTGCTGAACCGCAGGGAAGGACCATCTACCATGACCATTGCCGCACCCGTTGTCCTGGGTGAACACAAGGTGGGGAAGGGCCAGCCCCTTTACATCATCGCCGGGCCCTGCGTTCTCGAGGATCCCGACGAGATGTTGGAAACCGCCACTGCCCTGGCCGAAATTTGTGCCCGGCTGGACGTGGGATATTGCTTCAAGGCCAGCTACCGCAAAGACAACAGGACCAGTTCCGATTCCTACCGCGGCCCGGGAATTGACGATGGCCTGCGCCTTCTGGACCGGATCCGGGATGCCGTCGGAGTGCCCGTCCTGACCGATTTTCATCATCCCGAAGAAGCCGATGCTGTGGCCGAGGTCGCCGAAGTTTTGCAGATTCCCGCCTTCCTTTGCCGGCAGACCTCACTGCTTGAAGCGGCCGGGAAAACGGGGCGCGTGATCAACGTCAAGAAGGGCCAGTTCCTGGCCGCGGCGGACATGGCTCATGCCGCGGGCAAACTCCGCCATGTGGGATGCGAAAGAATCCTGTTCACCGAGCGGGGGTCCTTTTTCGGATACCGCGATCTCACGGTGGATTTCCGCTCCATCCAGATCATGCGCCAACTGGGCCATCCGGTGGTATTCGATGCCACCCATTCCGTCCAGTCGCCGGGCTCCACCGGGACGACCACTGGCGGCAAGCCCGAACTTATTCCCCTGCTGGCCCGTTGCGGCATGGCGGCGGGCTGCGATCTGGTTTTCCTTGAAGTTCACCCGGAACCCTCGCGGGCCAAAAGCGATGCCGGCAGCCAGCTTCCCCTGGAGGCCTTTGAACCTCTTGTCGCCGAACTGATCAAGTTCCGGAATTTGTACCAGGAGGCAAACGATTGAGTGATGCGCAGCAAGCTGGAAAACCCTGGCCTCCCCGAACCGATGACGACTACCGGCAGGAGGCCGTCATCCTGCTGGGTGAAGAGCTGGCCGACCTGTTGGGACGGGTGCGGTTGATGGTGTTTGATGCCGACGGGGTTTTGACCCCGGGAAACCTGATCTTCAGCACCAAGGGGGAGGCGCTCAAGGAGTTTCACAGCCACGACGGCTTCGGTCTGGTGCTGGGGCGCCTGGCGGGCATCAAGCGGGCTGTATTGACCGGCCGGAACAGCAGGATCGTGGAACGCAGGTGCCGTGAGTTACGCTTTGACGCCATCAAACTGGGGCGGTTCGACAAGGTGGCGGCCCTCGGCGAAATCCTGGCTGAAACCGGGTGCCGCGCCGAAGACACCCTGTATATGGGGGATGACCTGATCGATCTGCAGGCCATGTATGAAGTGGGGTGCGCGGTTGCCGTTCCCTCGGCCCCGGTGGAACTGCGGGAATACTGCGATTACGTAACCGAAAGCGAAGGTGGGAATGGGGCTGTGCGGGAAATCATGGATCTGGTTCTCAAAAGCGCGGGGCTGTTCGGACAGGCCCTGGGTGAATTGAATCGGAAGGAATCCCATCCCACATCCGCGGAACTGTCGTCCGATGTCGTGGAGGATACCTGGCAATGATGGATGCGCCCCGACGGAACGCCGACGCCGAAGACCTGAATGACGAAAGCCTGCTCGGTTACGGACGGGAGTCCTTTCTTCAGGAAGCTTCCGCCCTGGAATCGATCGGTAACGGTTTGGATGGAAATTTTGCCGCTGCCGTGCGGAGTCTGTACGAATGTTCGGGGCGCGTTCTGGTAACGGGGCTGGGCAAGTCGGGCATCGTGGCCCGGAAGCTCGCGGCCAGCCTGACCAGTACCGGGACCCCCAGCCATTTTATCCACCCTGTGGAAGCCACCCATGGGGATCTTGGTATCGTACGGGGTTCCGATATTCTCATCGCCATTTCCCGCAGCGGCAACAACGCCGAGGTTGTGACCCTCCTGGCCCGCTGCCGCCAGTTCGATATGGCCACCATTTCCATCACCGGCAGCCGTGACTCTGAAATCTCCCAGGTCTCCGACATCCTGCTGCACACTCCGATCGACAGGGAAGCCTGCCCCTTGAACCTGACTCCGACCACCAGCGCCGTGGCCGCCATGGCCATGGGGGATGCCCTGGTCGTGGCCCTGATCCGGCTGCGGGGTTTCCGGGCGGAGGATTTTGCCATGTTCCATCCCAGCGGGGTTCTCGGCCGCAGCCTCTTGCTGAAGGTATCGGAATTGATGCACACCGGTGACGAACTGCCCGTGGTCTCGCACCGCCTGACCCTGCGGGAGTCACTGCCGGAGATCGTCGGCAAACGCCTCGGTGGTACTTGCGTCGTCGACGATGAGGGAAAATTGATGGGACTTTGCGTCGACGGCGATATCAAACGTGTGCTCCTGGAGAACGACAGTGTTTTGGATTTGCCCATCACCCACGCCATGAACGACCGGCCGACCACCATCAGCCCGGACATGCTGGCCATCGCCGCGCTGCGCATGATGGAGGAACGAAAGCGCGGACCGGTGACCCTGCTTCTGGCGGTCGATGAAAGCGACCGGCCCGTGGGACTTCTTCATATTCACGATGTGTTGCGTGCAGGACTGTTGTAATCCTGGGTTTTTCTGTTTATTCATCAATTGCCAGTTGAGTATGTTCTCCTCAATTCCTTGTCATGAAACTAATTGCACCAGTGGCACAACTTGTGCTTGACGGGGTCCAGCCCAGGCAGGCACAGTGGGTTTGGGCTGCGGCGCCTTTCGGGTGACGCGGTTTTGGGGAGGACAACCGGGGAGGCCGGAACCCATTGCCCAAGGGTGATATTGCACTGTGGCGAAAGGTCCGGCGGCGTCTGTACTGGCTGCTGGTGGCCTTCCTGATTCGGGGGGCCGAGGTGATTCCCGTCCCGGTCGGTCGCCGGTTAGGTGCCGGGCTGGCCAGGGTGGCCCTGCTGTTGCGGCCTGGAGAAAAGCGGATTGCCGCAGCCAATCTGGCGCGGGCGTTCCCCGAACTTGACGGTCCTGGCCGCGAACGTCTCCTGAAGGATGCGGGCACGGCCATGGGTTATAACCTGTTCGATACCCTGGCCGCGGGCCGGTTGCTGGATCAAGAGGGTTTTGTGGCGGAGGATCCCGAGACCGGGATGCCGCCTGTGGGTGATGTCCTGGCTGAACTGGCTTCCCGGGGCAGGGGAGTGTTCATCCTGACGGGCCATTTGGGCTGCTGGGAACTTCTGGGGGCCTGGCTGGCCCGCGAGCTCCACCATCGTGGCCTGGGAGGGCTGGGTGTGGTGACCGGCACGGTGCATAATCCGCCGGTCGACCGGATGCTGCAAAGCCGGCGCCGGAACCTGGGAATGACAGTCCTTCCCCGGGAAGCGGGAGTGGCTCCCCTGTTACGGTACCTGAGGGCGGGGGGCATTGTGGCCATCCTGCAGGATCAATTCACCAGGACGCGGAATCTGGATGTTCCGTTTTTCGGTGAACCGGCTCCCACGCCTGTGGGGTTGGCCCGCCTGGCGTTACGCTACGGGATCCCCGTCCTGCCGGTGGCCATTGCCCGCGACCAGCGGACAAAACGCCAACGGGTGGTTTATCAGGCCCCGTTGGAGTTCAAGCAGGGGTTGTCAGGTGACGATGATGTAATGGGCTTCCTCGCCCGCTGCAATTCCCGGCTGGAAAACTTCATTCGGCGGAACCCCGCCGAGTGGGTATGGTTTCATAAACGCTGGGAGTCAACCAGGAATTCGGACCGCTGAGCTCAAGCCGAAATACGGTTTAGGCTTGGTTGAATAAGTCAGGAAATCATGAAATTATTGCCCCGTCCATCATCACCCGCCACGCGCGCGATCCATCTTGTGCTGGTTGGACTTCTGTTTGCCGGCCTGGGGGGATGCAACGATGCGGACGATCCGGCTCCGACCTCCACACCCACGGCCAAAACAGGAAAGAACCCTGAACAACAGTTTTTCGATTACCGGTTGATCGAAACCGAAAAGGGTGTCCGGTTGTGGGTTCTCCAGAGTGACAAGATGATGAAGTATGCCGGGGAACGGGATGTGCAGCTGGTCACCCTTCATATGGATTTTTTCAAGGGGGGGGAGCACTTCTCCGTCCTGACGGCGGACAGCGGCAGAGCCAATCTCAACACCAAGGATATTCATGCCTGGGGCAACGTCATCGTCATTACGGATGACGGCCGGAAACTGGAAACCGAGGAGCTTTTCTTCAACAACCAAACCCAGCTGATTCACAACGACGTCTTCAACCGATTTACCCGCGACGGAGATGTGTTGACCGGAATCGGGCTGGAGGCGACACCGGATCTGGAGTACATTGAGATTAAGCAGAATGTGGAGGCTCAGGTTGAAGATGAAGAAAACGCTGAAAGCGGGGATCGGTGACCGCTAATCCAAATATAGCCACCATGAGAGCCCAAGGGCTGCGCAAGGTCTATCGCGGCCGGGCGGTCGTCGACGGCGTGGACCTCGAATTGCGTCAGGGAGAAGTCGTGGGCCTGCTCGGACCCAATGGGGCCGGCAAGACCACGTCTTTCTACATGATCGTCGGCTTCATCACGCCCGATGGAGGCAAGGTTTATATCGATGATCGGGATATCTCCCGGCTGCCCATGTACAAGCGGGCCCGCCTGGGGATCGGCTACCTTCCCCAGGAATCGTCGATTTTCCGGCAGCTGACCGTCCAGGACAATGTCATGGCGGTCCTGCAAAGCCGAAAGATGAGCCGTGCCGACCGCAACCGGCGTCGGGACGAGCTGTTGGATATGATGGGGGTGACCCATATCCGCAAGAACAAGGGCTACGAACTTTCGGGCGGGGAACGCCGGCGGGTGGAAATCGCGCGGGCCCTGGTGACCGAGCCCAAGTTCATGCTCCTGGATGAACCCTTCGCGGGAATCGATCCCATCGCCGTGGCGGATCTTCAAACGGTGGTCTCGCAGCTGCGAGACCAGGGGCTCGGGGTGCTCATCACGGACCACAATGTCCGTGAGACCCTGAACATTACCAACCGGGCCTATATCCTGTTCGAGGGCAGGATCGAGCTGGCCGGAACCGCGCAGGAAATCGTATCATCGGATAAGGCCCGGAAAATTTATCTGGGTGAAAAGTTCCGGTTGTAACTGAATCTCAACCGCCGGGGATGGATCCCCGGTCCTGGCAAGGTCAAAGGAAGGCTTAATAGATATGGGTCCCAACATAGGATTACGGCAGAGTATGCAGCTGCGTCAGCAGCTGGTCATGACCCAGCGGCTTCAGCAGGCCCTGAAACTTCTGCAGGTTCCCACCCTGGAACTGGAGCAGATTCTCCGGCACGAACTGCAGGGCAATCCCCTCCTCGAAGAGATTGAACCCGAAGAGGAACTGGAGGAAGCCACCCTTCTGGACCGTGAAAACGCCGCCATGGATGAAAAAGTCCGGGAACAGGATGTGAATCCGCAGGACGAGGATCGGGATTGGGGCGACAGTTGGGACGAGGGTTTTCGGGGTACCACCAATGAACAGGGGTACGACGAATACGATGATCTGGAACGGCCCCAGAAGTACATCCCATCCGGCCAGGAGGACCTCTCCGAACAACTGCAGATGGCCGTTCCCGAGGGTATCAAAAGGATGATCGGCGAATACATCATCGGTTGTTTGAACGAAGACGGATTGCTGGATTGCCCCCTGTCGGAAATCGCCGCTTATTACGAAGTGGATGAGGAGGAAGTGGAGGCCGTCCTGGCGGTCGTGCAGGGTTTCGACCCTCCCGGAGTCGCGGGCCGCGACCTGAAGGAATGCCTGCTGCTGCAACTGGCTGCGCGCGGACTTGAGGACTCCGATGAAGTCCATGTCATCAGTCATCATTTTGACTCCCTGAAAAACCGCAAGTTCAGCGACATCGCGCGGGAAATGAAGATCACCCCCAAGGAAGTCCAGACCATCGCCCAGAGAATCGGGGAGTTGGATCCGCGGCCCGGCCTTTCGGAAAATGCCGAGGGCGCCAGAGCCATTGTCCCGGATCTCGAAGTGGTCAAGATAGAAGAAGAGGGGGATGAGTACGCGGTTTACCTGAACGATTCCAATCTGCCCCGGCTGAGGGTAAGCCAGGCCTACGAGGGCACGGCCAAGGGCAATGAGGATGCCGTCAAATTCATCGATGAAAAAAAGCGCCATGCCGAATGGGTCATCAAGACCATCGAACAGCGCCGCCGAACCATGATCAAGGTCATGGAGGCTATTGTGGGCGAACAGAGGGATTTTTTCGAGAAGGGCGCCATCGCCTTGCGCCCCCTGACCCTGCAGCAGGTAGCCTCGACCATCGGAATGCACGAGTCGACCGTTTCCAGGGTCACCCGCCAGAAATACGTACAGACTCCCCGCGGGGTTTTCCCCCTGAAGTATTTCTTCAGCGCGGGTCTTGATTCGGACGACGGAACCGAGGTCGCCGCCAAAGCGGTCAAGATCATGATCCAGGACATCATCGCCAATGAAAATACAGGCAAGCCGTTGTCGGACAAGAAAATCGTGGACTTGTTGCAGGAGAAGGGCCTGAAAATCGCCCGGCGTACCGTGGCGAAATACCGGGAGCAGATGGGGATTCTGAGCGCCAGGATGCGCAAACAGTTCTGATCAGTTTCCGGGCCCCGTTTATTGAACTTGTGAAGAAGGAGGACGCCATGCAGTTGGAAATCAATGCCAGGCATTTCACCATGGGTGATGACCAGAGGGAAACGATCGAAGCCACGGTGGAAAAACTGGTCAAGTTTTCTCCCCGGCCCGTGGAATCGATGAAGATGACCATCACTCACGAGGCGGGCCGATTTTTTGCCGATTCGGTCCTGCATCTCAAGAGCCATGAATTCCGGGCCAAGGCCGAGGGCATGGAACCGGAGTACGCGGTCAATGAAATGAACGAGAACCTCCGCAAGCAACTGGCCAAGTTCAAGGGCAAGATCAGCGGCAAGCAAAAGGGCGAAGGAGGCGGCCTGGGCAAGGCCATGCTCGACGGCCCGGGTCTGCCGGAACCTGCGGACGGCCCCGCGGATGGTTTTGTTCTGTCGGACATGGACGTGGAAGGTGCCCAGGCCAAATTCGAGGTGGGCGAACTGCCTTTCCTCGTTTTTAGAAATGTGGACAACGACCGCCTGGGGGTTATCTACCGCCGCTCCAACGGCGAACTGGGCCACATGGAATACACCAACGACTGAGCGGCTCGTCCGCACGGTAGCAGGGGAGTTCGATGAACAGGGTCACGATCCAGGATCTTTATGAAGAGCTAAAGGAGCCGCTGCTCCTCGATATTCTGACCGACCTCCCCGCCGAACCGGTTCTGGTCCACGCGGCGGATGTCCATCGCCCGGGCATGGCCCTGATGGGTTTCGCGGAAAATTTCCTCCCCCGCCGCATCCAGGTTCTGGGGGAATCGGAAACCGCCTACCTGGCAACGCTGGATGCCGCCAAGCAAAAGGCAGCCGTCGAGAGGGTCTTGAGCCTGGACCCCCCGGTGATTTTCGTCGCCATGGACCAGGCCGTGCCCCGCCCCATCATGGACCTGATCCGGGAACGGAAATTCCCCCTGATCCGTTCCGCCCTGACCGCGGTGGAGTTCATCTCCGAACTCTCGCATCACCTGGAAAAAGTCTTTTCCCCACGAACCGAGGTTCATGGCACCCTGGTTGACGTTTACGGGGTGGGCCTGCTGTTCACCGGCCGCAGCGGGATCGGGAAAAGTGAATGCGCCCTGGATCTCATCGAACGCGGCCACCGTCTGGTGGCCGACGACATCGTGGAAATCACACGTACGACCGAAGATGTCCTGATCGGCCGGTACCGGGAAGTGTTGCGGCACCACCTGGAAATCCGGGGGATAGGTGTCATCGACGTGCAGGCGATATTCGGTATCCGCGCCATCCGCATGCAAAAGCGGGTCGAAGTGGAAGTCCAGTTGCAGGAGTGGGACAACTCGGTGGACTACGAACGGGTGGGTATGGAGGACCGGTTCACCGAAATCCTCGGGGTGAACATTCCCCAGGTAGTGGTACCGCTGTATCCGGGCAAGAACATTACGGTGATCAGCGAGGTTATCGCCCTCAACTTCATGCTCAAGGTTTACGGTTACGACGCGGCCCAGATTCTCAACGACCGGATTCTGGAATCCATGCGCTCGAGCCAACGCCTGCGCAATTACCTGGACCAGGACCAGGAATGATTGTGGAAAGGATGGTGTCCCGATGATCAGGGCCTTGGTGATTACCCACGGTGACATCGGTCGGGAGCTGGTGCGGGTCACGGAAATGATCCTCGGCCCGACCGAAGGCCTGACCGCCATGAGCAACATGGGCAAGTCGGCCATTGATATCACCGCTGAAATCAAGAAATGGTTGGAGTCGTCGCCCGCGGCGGATTCTGAAAGGGATCAGAAGCTGATCCTGCTGGACGACTACGGCGGAAGTTGCGCGACCAGCGCCCAGCTGGCCTGCGGTCAGGATCCGGAAACGGCCGTTATCAGTGGCGTCAATCTTGCCATGCTGCTGGGATTCGTGACCTGGCGCGACACCGGGGATTTCAGTGACCTGGTGGCCAAGACCGTCCAGAAAGGCCGGGAGGCCATCGTCCAGGTGGGGGGGCGCTGATGCCGGTGGTGTTGGCGCGCATTGATGACCGCCTCATTCATGGCCAGGTGACCGTAGGGTGGAGTGAACAATTGCAGCCCGACCGTATCCTGCTGGCCAACAATGCCATCGCGGCCGACCCCTGGCAGATAAAGGTCTATTCCAGCACCGTTCCTCCCGGTATCCGCGTTTCAATCCTGTCTGTGGCCAAAGCGGCCGCCTGCCTGGTCGATCCCGAAAATTCATCTGAACGGGTTCTGCTTCTGACGGGTTCTCCCGAGGAAATGGCCGAGCTGGTCCGGATCGGGATTCCGGTGGGTGAAGTGAATGTGGGAGGGTTGCATTTCAGCGCCGGCAAAAAGGAAATGCTGTCCTTCGTCTACGTGGACCGCCAGGATCTGAGGGCCTTCGCCCGCCTGCTTGAGATGGGGGCCCACCTGTCGGCGCAACAGGTGCCCGGGGGGCGTGAACATCCGCTCGACCAGGCGCAGATCCAGCAGATGGGGGAAAATTTCTGATGGTTCCCTGGGTCCCTCCGGGTCTCATTTCCGATCCCAATCTTCCAGCCCTGATGATCCTCGGGTTGATGGCGGGACTTCTGGCCCTGGATGATACGGCCCTTGCCCAGACCTGGTTCGGTCAACCTCTGCCCGCGGCCATCCTGACCGGGTACCTGTTCGGGGATCCGGTCACCGGGTTGGCTGTGGGACTTCCCCTGCAACTGGTCCTTGCGGGAAATCTTCCGGTGGGACAGACTTTTACGGGGGATCCGACCAGCGCCACTGTTGCCGCGGTGGGTGGTTCCCTGCTGGCCGGGAGGCCGCTTTCACCTGTGAGTGTTGCGGACACGGCCGGGACACTGCCTTTGCTGGGGTGGGTCCTTCTCGGAGCCGGTCTTCTGAGCATGCTGGGCCATCCCCTGATCCAGGCCGAACGCCGGGTCAACGGAATCTGGATGCTGAAAGGCCTGCACAGCCTTCGCGACGGCCGTTTGGCAAGGATTGAGAATCTTCACAACCGTTGTCTGTTGACTGCGTTTCTGCGGGGCCTTGTTTCCGGAATCCTGTTTACCTTGGTTATCCACGGTGTGTGGGTGCCGTTGTTTGCCCATCTTCCTTCATTGCTCCAAACATCCCTGGGTACTCTTCCGCTTCTGCTGCCGGGCTTGGGTGTGGGAACCCTCATCGACCGCTACGGGCTGAAGAACAGCTGGCACTGGATGGCTTTGGGAATGGTGGGAACGTTTTTCGCAGCGCGTTATTTTTCGGGGGTGCTGCCATGAACCCGGATTTGACGCGAAAATCCCCCGAACCCGCGGCGCGGATGTCCCGAGGACTCCAGTGGTCCCTCTGGTTACGCTCGCTGTCACTGCAGGCCTCCTGGAACCACCAGCGCATGCAGAACCTGGGCCTGCTTTGGAATGTCCTGCCCTGGCTGCGGAGGAAAAAGCGCCACATCAACCGGGATCGCTTATTCTGCCGTCGCTATTACGGATTTTTCAATACCAACCCCTATCTGGCTAATTTCCTGATCGGGGGATTGATCAGGTTGGAGGAGGATCTCGCTGATCGCCCCGCTGCCGAATCGGAATTTATCGGGACCTTCCGGGACTCGGTGGGCAGGGCCCTGGCCTCTCTGGGGGACCAGCTTTTCTGGCTTGGTTTACGACCCACCCTGATAATGTTGATCTGTTTTTCGGGACTTTTGGGGCAGGTCTCATCCATTCTGATCATTTTGGGTATTTTCACCGTCTCCCAACTGGTTTTACGCTGGCTGGCTCTTCAGCGCGGCTACGAGTTGGGCATGGACATCGTGGATCTGCTTTTCGACAAGCGATGGCATTTGTGGATCGCCAGGACGAAACGCGCGGGGATGGTCCTGTCCGGGATGGTGATCGGTTTGTATCTCGCGCAAGTCGCCGACACGGGGGTGTCGCCGGGCCGGGGAATGCTGTGGATAGGAACGGGCCTCGGCATCGGTCTGCCGGTGATTTTGCGTAAACGGCTGCCTGGGGAAGCCATGATCCCGGCGGCGTTGATCCTGGCCCTGCTGCTGACTTTTGCTATTTGATCGTTTGAGGGTTAAATTATGGGGCTGACAATCGTTTTCGAAATTTCCAAGGGATACCACCATTGAAGACAGTGACCGCGACCGTATCCGATCCGGTAGGTTTCCATCTGCGTGCCGCCGGGCGGATCGTTAAATTGACCAAAACCTTCGATTCCGAGGTTACCATCCGGTACAACGGACGGGTTGCCAATGCCAAAAGCATTATGGGCCTGGCCAGCCTGGCCGCTGAGTTCGGGACTGAAGTTCTTATCGAAGTCAATGGATTTGACGAGGCCGATGCCCTCAGGAAGCTTGTCAAATTGATCGAGATCGATCTGGCGATAGCCGAGGACCAGCAGTAGGCCATGGATACCTATCAAGGCATCGCTGCCTCCCCTGGTTATGCCGCCGGTCCCGTGCACGCCATTCGGCAAAGGGCCATCGTTCCGGTGCTGCGTACCCTGCCTGCGAAAGAAGTTCCCGACGAGATCAAACGCTTCGGAAAGGCCGTGGATAAAGCCCGGACCGGATTGCGCGAATTGATTGATCGTCTTGCCAGCGAACTGGGTCCCGAAGGCGCCGAGATCCTCTCCAGCCAACTCATGATTCTGGACGATGAAATGGTTTGGGACGCGACCCTGGCCGTGATTCGCACCGAAAAAATAAACGCCGAAGCTGCTTTCGCCCGGACGGTGGGTAAACTGGCCTCCCGGTTTCTCGAGATCGAGGAAGAAACCTTCCGTGAGCGAGTCAATGACCTGCGCGACGTGGAACAGCGGGTCCTGCGGGGCTTCGGGAAATCGAACGGCCCGCACCTGGATACACCCGACGTACCCTCCATCATTTCAGCGCGAAACCTGACCCCCAGCGATACCGCACTTCTGGGCCGCAACAATGTATTGGGTTTCACGATGGACGAAGGGGGCAACACCAGCCACGTGGCCATCCTGGCCAGGTCGATAGGTGTTCCCGCGGTGGTCGGTCTCAAAGGGCGCGCCGTGGCCCTCGCTCCCGGAAGCCAGGTCGCGATCGATGGTACGGATGGCCGTCTGGTCACCGCTCCCGACCAGGAGACCCTGGACAAATTTACCCTGCTGACCCGGCAGCAGGTGGTGGTCAATCAAAAGCTGGAACATCTGAAGGATGCAGCAGCCGTCACTCCCGATGGACGCCGGATCGAGATGATGGCCAACATCGAGTTGCCGGTTGAAGTCGAAGAGGCTCTCGCGCGCGGCGCCGAGGGCATTGGTCTGCTGCGAACCGAATATTTATTTTTTCAACACCAGACCATCCCCACCCAGGATGACCAGGTGCGGGTCTATTCGGAAATCGTCCGGCGCATGGACGGCCGGCCGGTGATTTTCCGCACCCTGGACGTCGGGGGCGACAAGGTGTCCGACTACCTGGGAGCCAAAAGGGAATACAATCCGTTCCTGGGCTGGCGCGGCATCAGGTTTTCCCTGGCCAACCGTCTGCTGTTCAAGAACCAGATCAAGGCGATCCATCGCGCCGGGGCCGCCGGCCCGGTTAAATTGATGTTCCCCATGGTCACCGGTCTGGAGGAATTGCGGGACGCCCGGCAGGTGGTTGCCGAGGCCCTGGATGAGTTGGCGGCCCAGGGGGTCGAATATGATGCTGATATTCCGGTGGGTATCATGATCGAGACACCATCGGCCGTTCTGGCGGCGGATATTCTCGCTGCGGAGTGCGACTTTTTCAGCATCGGAACCAATGATCTTATCCAGTACACCCTGGCCATGGACCGGGGCAACAGCCGGGTCAGCTATTTGTACCGGCCGCTTCATCCGGCCATCCTGCGCAGCATTCGGATGACTGTGGACGCGGGGCACAGGGCGGGAATTCCGGTGGGGTTGTGCGGGGAAATGGGCTCGGAGACGAGGTTGGCCGAAGTGTTGCTCGGGCTGGGACTGGATGAAATAAGCCTGCACGGTGCGGCTCTTCCCAAGATCAAACAGGTTATCCGATGGACGGACTACACCGAGGCGCGGCGGGTCGTCGACGAATTGCTCAAGCTCGGTACCGCGGATGAAACGGACCGCTGGCTGGCTGATTATATTGCCGAACGGAAACGTCAACGCGAACAGGGAGATCACCAGGGATGAACAATGGTTCCGCAGATGGTACGAAATACATGTTCCGGCTGGTTCATTCCCTGGGAGACCAGTTTCTGGAGAGCGCCCACCTTTCGGGCCTGGACCAGGTCGGGCCCCTGACCGAGGGATGCCGACGGATCGTTCTGTGCGGCATGGGGGGCTCCGCCATCGCCGGTGACCTGGTCCAGCCCCTGCTGGCCTCCGGGACGGTGTCATTGCATGTCTGGCGGGAATACGGGCTGCCACATTGGGTGGGCCCCTCCGACCTGGTCATCTGCAGCAGTTATTCCGGAGATACCGAGGAAACCCTTTCGGGCGCACGGCAGGCGGCGTCCATCGGTTGCCACCGCCTGGCCATTACCTCCGGAGGTATCCTGGAAACAATGGCGGCCGCAGACGGTTTTCCCGCGGTTATTCTTCCCGGTGGCCTTCCGCCGCGGGCCTCGCTGGGGCTGGGAATGGGAGGCCTGGTACGTTGCCTCGGGCGTCTCGGCCTGGTAAATGATGCCGATATGATCATCCACAGGGCCGCCCACTCCCTGAACGCCCATCGTGATTCAAGAATGTCGCCCCTGAGTCTGGGAAATGGTGATGCTGCCGATGTCGCGCCTGATCCGGAAGGAAATATTTCCGCCGCCGCCCTGGCGGAAATCCTGGTGGGTAAAATGGCGGTCATCTACACTGCCGGATCCGAAGCTCACGCGGCGGGATTGCGGCTCAAGGCCCAGTTGAATGAGAACAGCAAAGTGCCGGCCTGCCTGGCCGCCTTCCCCGAATTGAATCACAATGATCTGGTCGGTTGGTGTCTGGATCATGAGGCCCGGGACCGTTTCGTGCTTCTCATATTGCGTGGGGTGAGCGACAATGCGCGGATTGATCGCCGGGTGGAGCTGACCCGCGGCCTGTTGGAAGAGGAATTTCCGGAAATTCACGAACTGACTTCCACGGCAGATGGCGTTTTGGAACGCACCATGTCTTTGGTCCAATACGGCGATTTCCTGTCCTGCCATCTGGCCAGACTGAGAGATGTCGACCCGCTTCCGGTCGACCGGATCACCAGGCTGAAAAATGAGCTTGGCTAACCTGAATGATGGTACCCGGTCGCTTTGTTGCCGGGTGCACGGAACACTGGAGATAACATGAAAGCCGTCATACCCGCCGCCGGGATCGGCACCCGGCTTCGGCCGCACACCCTGAACAAGCCCAAGGCATTGCTGCCGGTGGCCGGCAAGCCTATCCTGGCCCATATCATGGACGACCTGACGGACGCGGGTATCGATGGTTTCGTCCTGATTGTCGGTTACCATGGCGACGAGGTCCGGCGCTGGTTCACCCGCGAGCGGCCCGACCTGGATATCACCTTCGTCGAGCAAACCGAAAGGTTGGGCCTGGGTCATGCCATCTGGACGGCGCGTGAAGCCCTGGGTGACGAACCGTTTTTCTGCATCCTGGGCGACACGATTCTCAAGGCTGATTACGCGTCCCTGTTGGCCTCGACCAACAGCATGATCGCAGTTCGCGAAGTGGATGATCCGCGCCGGTTCGGCGTGGTGGAGATGGATGGAGACAACGTCCGGCGTTTCGTGGAAAAACCTGATGTGCCGCCCAGCAACCTGGCCATCGTCGGTGCCTATCTGTTCCGGGACGGCGGCGCCCTGTGGCGGGCCCTCGACCGGATAGTGGCTGAGGATATCCGCACGCGGGGAGAGTACCAGTTGACCGACGCCCTGCAGATGATGGTGGAGGAGGGAATTCCCTTCAATACCGTGGAGGTGACCGACTGGTACGATTGCGGCAAGAAGGATACCTGGCTGCAGACCAACCGAATCCTGCTGGAAAGAGCCGGCGGTCAGGAAGAAGCCGCGGGGATCGTCCCGCCGTGCAGCATTGCCCCGGACGCGGTCATCACCGGTTCGACTGTCGGTCCCAACGTTTCGGTGGGGCCGGGCACGGTCATCGAAAATTGCACTCTCGGTGATTGCGTGATCGGGGCGGAAAGCCGTCTGACCGATTGTGACCTTGACCAGAGCCTGGTCGGCAACGAGTGTGTCCTGACCGGAATCAAGGGTGAGATCAACGTGGGGGATTTCAGTGAAATTTCCGACGGTGTGAATAAGAAAAATTAACAGTTCAGAAATAGTTGGGTCAAAGTTTGGGTCAACATCAGGGTCAACAAAGGCCGGCCCGCAACAGCCGGGCCCCGGATAAAGGGAAGGATACGACATGAGTAAAAGGTTCCTGTTCACCAGCGAATCAGTGACCGAAGGACACCCCGACAAGGTGGCCGACCAGATTTCCGATGCCGTGGTGGACGCCATCATGGCCGAGGATCCCGAGGGCAGGGTTGCCTGCGAAACCATGGTGACCACGGGCATGGCATGTCTCGGTGGAGAAATAACGACCAAGACCTACGTTGATATACCGGCTTTGGTGCGCAATACGATCCGGAATATCGGTTATACGTCCGCGGCCTACGGTTTCGATGCCGACACCTGTGCTGTTCTGACCACGCTCGACGAGCAGTCGCCCGACATCGCCATGGGGGTCAATCCCGGCGGCGCCGGTGACCAGGGCCTGATGTTCGGCTACGCCTGCCGTGAAACCGATGTCCTGATGCCCCTGCCGCTGACAGTTGCCCACCGGATGGCGCAGCAGTTGGCCCGTGTGCGCAAGGACGGGACTTTGCCCTGGGTGCGGCCTGACGGCAAGACCCAGGTGACCTGCCTCTACGAGGACAACAAACCGGTGTCCATTGACACGGTGGTCGTTTCCACCCAGCACGACGAGGACATCACTCTTGAAGATATCCGGGCCGCCATCGACGAGCATGTCATCCGCCCCGTGTTGAAAAAATTCGATATTGATCACGACGGCTACAAGAGCCACATCAACCCCACGGGACGTTTTGTCGTGGGAGGTCCCCTAGGTGATTGTGGCCTGACCGGCAGGAAGATCATCGTCGACACCTACGGCGGCAGCGCCTGCCACGGCGGCGGTGCCTTCAGCGGCAAGGACTCCACCAAGGTGGATCGTTCCGGCGCCTACGCCACCCGGCATCTGGCCCGGAATATCGTGGCCTCGGGTCTGGCCGACCGATGCCAGGTCCAGGTTGCCTACGCCATCGGGGTTGTCGATCCGGTTTCGATCAACGTCGATTGCTACGGCACCGGTCAGGTGCCCGATGAGCAGATCACCGCGGCCGTGAAAAAGGTGGCGGACATGACGCCCAAGGGAATTATCGACCGCCTGGAACTGCGGAAACCCGTGTTCCTGAAAACCGCGGCCTACGGACACTTCGGCCGTGACGATGTCCTGTTCACCTGGGAAAAAGAAGACCTGGTGGATGATCTGAAGGCAGCCATCGGCTGATCGATGCAGCCAGACTGGCTGGCCAGGCGGCTGCACGGCGATAAAAAAAGGCGGGACCACGATGGTCCCGCCTTTTTGATTTCGTCCGTTGAATCAATCCATCAGGGATCAACCTGATCGACCTACGGCTGGGTACCTTCACCCATCAGGGGAATCTCGATGACAGGACGCAAAGGATCGTTGCTCTCGACCGTCAGCACACCTGTCTGGGCACCCAATGTAGAAGGATTGAACCCCACGATGACGGAGATTTTCTCATATGATCCCAGGGTAGCCGGCACCATGTCGGTATAGAAGTCGGCATTATCGATGCTGACCGCGGAGATAATGAGGTCATCGCAGCTGGTGTTGGATACCACCAGGGTTCGCTCCATCGGTGTGCCAACCAGGTTCACACCGAAGTCAAAGGACTTGGGCGACGTCACAATTGCCGGGGGAGCGGCGGCCACATTGAAGGTCAGGGTCTGTCGCCGTTCGACTGCCCAGGCGGGATAGAATACCGCAACTTCAACATCGTACACACCGGGGGTGCGGAACCGGAATTCCGGGGCCACGACATTGTAGGTGGTGTTGTCCACTCCGCCCATGTCACCCATGTCCCAGGTGAACTGCAATTTGACCGAATCACCCAGGACCACGGGGTAATCGACGTCGCAGGATTCGGCAAGCATATTGAAGCGAACCGTATCCAAGCATGTGCAGGCGCCATCAGGGAAGTTCGATCCGGCTTCCATCACGAGACTGTCGGGCAGGACAGTGACCGGGAAGGTCGAGGTCGTGGTGTTGCCGTCAGGATCCTTGCCCACCACGATGACATTGTAGTCTCCGGGAACCTGGTAGGTGTGATAGGCGATGCTGGTATTTCCGGTTCCCCCTTCCTCAAAGGTCCACTTGACCTCGAGATTGTTGTTGGCCCCGAGAGGGTCCCCGGATTCATTGCCGCCGGAAAGGATGGCATAGCCTTCCACACTCATGGGCACGACACCGCATTCGGGGGTCACACGCACCCTGGTGAAGGTGGGTTTGGACTCGTTGTCATCATCAAGACAGCCTGCGACCACGGCCAGAATCATCAGGGCCGGGAACAGCAGCATACAGGCGCGTTTCATGTGTGGTAATTCTCCCAATGGGGTGGCATGGAATCTTGCTCACAAAAAGACTCCGGAACCCCGTTCCGGACCCTATCTGCCTGGTCGCATCAATTTATGAAGCTAGGACAGCCTGGGCAAGGAGTCCAGTAAAAACAGTGGTGAAATAATGCTCGGATTTGCCGGGATTCGCCCTGAATCGCCCTCCAATGGCTCGAATCGGCTTCATCGCCTCGCGCGGACAAACATGACCACAAAAATCAATGCGTAGACGACATTCCCGGCCCAGGCGGCGGGTACCGGCGGCAAAGTACCGTTGTGGCCCAGGGCGCGGCCGAAATTCATGAACAGGTAATAGACAAAACTGACCAGCAGGGTGAATCCGAAACCGGAGGCGACGGTGGTTTTGCGAGGCCCCGAAGCCAAAATAATGCCCATCAGCACCACGATCAGGTTTACCAGGGGAAAGGCCAGGTTGAACTGGACGTCCACCAAGGCGCTGGTGGGGTCGCCTCCACTGTACCTGATAAGGTCGATGTGTTCCCGGAGTTGCCGAATGTTCATGTCCTGTTGGCGGATACGGTCCCGGTAGAAACTTTTTGGGTCCACTTGCAGGTCGGCCGCGGTGAGGCGTTCGAAGGACTCGGTGGTTTCCACTTCGCCGTCGAAGATGCGGCGTGTTCCATCGATAAGCGTCCAGTGGGTTCCGTCCCATTCGGCCCGGGCCGCGTCCACCCTCTCGGTGATGATGGCGCCCTTGTGGCTGAGGATTTTTAGTCCGTTCAGAATGCCGGTGTTGGGATCAAATTTGCGCGCGTAGTACAACCGCCCATCCCGTCCGGTCAGGGCGATGTGCTGGGTGGGGCGGATCCGGTCGGGGTTGCCGTGGATCTCGACTTCCCATACCTGATTGCGTCTGACGTTGGCTTCGGGGAGGATATATTCCCGCCAGGCCAGGGAAAATATGCACACCAGAACGGCCAGGAAGATCAGGGGGCGCGTCGTTCTCATCAGGGACCAGCCCGAGGCGAAAAGGGCAGTCAGTTCGAGGTACCTGGCCATGGTGCCCACGGTGAACAGGGTGGCCATCAGCATGGAGATGGGCAGGACGGTATCGACGATCCACACCGCCTTGAAAGTATAGTAGCGCGCAATCTGCCAGGCGGTGGCTTCGTTGTCGACCAGGCTGCCGATATGGTCGAGCAGGTCGATCATGGTGAAGAGGATCAGGGCGCCGACCATGGTAAAGGCCAGGTTGCGGAAAAAGGTGACCAGCAGGTGGCGGTGAATAATGGACATCAAGGAGAAACTCCGGTGACGCTGTCGCCCGCGTTGGTCTTGCGGGACTTCAGTTTAAAGTTGAACCACTTCGATTCACGCGCGGACTTGATGAAAAGCGGGATACCCAGGGCCAGCAGGAAGAAATTCGCGGCCCACATGGCCAGGAATGGGTCCAGTCTGCCCCTGTCCGCAAATTTCTCACCGCCCACCAGGAACAGGTAATATACGAGGTACACCGCTATGGCAAGACTAACGCTGATTCCCTTGCCGCTCCGGGATGAGGTGACGGCCATGGGTACCCCGATGAGGGCAAACACCAGGCAGGCGAAAGGAATGGCGAATTTCTTGTGGAACTCCACCAGGTAGCGGTTTTCCTTGACCCGGTAGCTGTCCTTGATCTTTTCCTGATACATCGATTGTTCCGCGACCCGGTCCACCTTGATCAGGGTCGCCCGGAATTTCCCCTCCAGGAAATTATCCCGGTCCGGGCCCTCCGGCGGCGCCGGCCGATTACCCAGGACCTCGCTCCTTTGTTCGGTGTTCAGGAGTTTCCACTGCCATTTGAGCATGGTTTCGGCCAGGCCGGTCACGTTGGCCTGGACTTTGTCCTGCCTGTTCTGTTCCTGCGCGGCCGCGGCCCACAGGTCCTTCAGGTTCATTTCGCGGTCGCCACGGGTTTGGCGCCCGGAGGCCTGGAAATCCCTCTCCACGTTTTGCACGTAGAGGTTGTGCTGGCCGAACCTGATAACCTGGTATTTGTCCGGTGCCTCCTTGTCGGGACGCTCATGGATTTGGCCATCGTGGAGTTCGATGAGCATCGAGTCGGTTTCGTGGTCGGGAATGATCCGGCCCCAGGTGGCGATGGTGATCCGGGGAGACAGATCGCCGGGCTGTTCCTTTTCGATAATGGTCACATCCTCGATCCGCCCGGTTTTATCATCCTTCTGACTCACGAAAATCGTCAACTTGTCGCTCATGTCGGTGAATTGCTGTTCACGGATTTCCAGCATGGGTTTTTTACGATTGATGTCGAACAGGAGGTTGGCCAGGGTGTGGTTGGATTCGGGAAAAACATAGTGGTTGTAAGCCGTAAGGCCCAGGCCGATGACCCCGGCTCCGAACAGGAGGGGCAGCAGCACGGACCACAGGCTGATCCCGCTGGCCTTCAATGCCGTAATTTCATGATCGGCAGCCAGTTGCCCGACGCTCATAAGGATGGCGATCAGGACCGCCATTGGTACGGATAATGCAAAAGTATGGCCCAGACTGAGTACCAGAACTTCGGTTGCCATGAGGAATGGAACACCTTTGCTGACAAAGAGATCGACGTACCTGAACAGCACGTCTATCATCAGCAGAAAAGTGATGACGAACCAGCCGAAGAAGAACGGGCCGGCGGCGGTATTGAGTAAGTGTCTATAAATCAGATACATAGAGCCTTGGTGCCCCCGGCTGTGAAACTTGTGTTATCCGAAAAAACCCCGGTTTTCGTGAATGTGAAAGCCGGAATCGGAAGATTTGAACATAGGGTTTCACGTCTGAACTTCGTCCAGATTGTTGGTTTGCTGAGCTTAATCCGGTCCAGTGCCATGGTCGGTGGATGGCCAGTCCCGGGGTCAGCATGACCATTTTCGAGGACGACGGCCAATCGAGCCAGCATTAAATTCAGGCATCCAACCCATGGAGACAGGGATTGTCGCAATCGCGCCTGGGGAACACCGGAAGGTCGGTCGGCCGCTTTGCCCAAGGCGCGGCCTCCTTCTGTTCTTCAGCCGGTCTTTCCGGGCGACATTTCCTCCTGATCCGGACATCCATTTTCCTTTACCTTGTTTTTCTTGTTCTAGGCGTTTCAAACACGGCCCAGGCTGATCCGGTCTATGACGGCCCGCTGCTTTACGGGTTGGATCCAGTGATCAAAACCACCGAGGATCCGCGCCTGTTGGGTGTGGACCGCCTGGTGTTGCGCCGCCGCCTGGCCGCCCTGGGTATCGATCCCACCCGGTATCCTGATCGCCGGCCCGGCCTGGAGTCCATGTTCCGCCACCATTTCCAGACCCGGTCCAGGGTTGATCTGGTGCGTGAGGAACACATCATCGAATACAACGGGTCTTTGGGACTGATGACCGAGATCCAATACCCCTCGTACTTTTTTCTGTTCCCGTCCCCGGAAACTTTGCCAGGCGGATTCATCTATTATCCACCCCGTCCCACCGGTGATCCGTCGGTCAGGCTCTTTGTCGATGACCTGACTGCGGGGGCCGAACGGAGGCAAACCGTGGGCCAGGTCTTCGTCCGGACCGAAGCCCTGGATATCGCCGGCCAGGGCCGGAGGACCGACGATGACGGCAGTTTGATCAACCTGACCATCCCCATCAAGCTTCCCCGCACCCTGGAGAAGATCATCGGGCGGGGCGAGAAAACAAGGATCAAGATCACCGGTCGTGAACGCATCGCCATCAGTGGTGAAAGCACGGTGGTCAATCCGTTCACCCCCAACGAGCGCGTGTCCAGCCAGTCCCTCTTTCCGACCCTGGACATGGAGCAGGAACTCCAGATCAGCCTGTCGGGTACCATCGGCGAAAAAATCATTATCGCTGTGGATCACAACAGTGCCCAGATCGGACCCGACGCCACCAAGATCAAGCTGATGTACCAGGGTCTCGAAGATGAAATCATCAAGACCATCGAAACCGGTGATGTGGGGCTGACCCTGCCCGGCAGCCAACTGCTCGGCTACAGCTCCAACAAGTCGGGGCTGTTCGGCATCAAGGTGACCGGCCAGGTGGGGCGGGCGGATTTCACCGTGGTGGCCTCCAAACAGAAGGCGGAGTCTTCGGCCAAGACCTTCAACGCCTCCGGCGGCCAGGTTTCCGACATCGTCATCAATTCCTCCCACTATCTCAATCACCGGTTTTTCAAGCTGGATCTGCCCGGGGACGAGGCTCCCGGCGGCCGGTTCCAGGGTGATGTGATCATGGAGGAAACCATCAAGATCTTCAAATGGCTGCCGGCGGGAACTCCCACCATCGAGGACATCACCAATGTGGCGGTCTATGTCGATTCCCTGGGTTTTCGCAACTGGGGCAACATCGATTTCAACCAGCCTCATCTTTTCGGGCGCCGGTGGCGGGAAATCAAACGAACGTCGTGGGACCCCCTGCGTGACGCTGATGCGCGGTTGATAGCGGTGGACCTGCGTACCCAGATGGCCGCCGATGACGCACTGGCGGTAGTTTACGACGTGAAACTTGCCGACGGCACCATTGTTCAGGTGGGGGATTTTCCCGACCGGGACGCCCCTGTACAGACAGTCGATGGAGGAGAGGGCGTCTATTACCGGATGAAGCTTTTGAAAGCCCCGGTGGCGGACAAGGAACTCCATTCCTTCAAGTACGTGCTGCGCAACATCTATTCCCTGGGGGGAGCCAAAATTGACGGTACCACCTTCGACCTGAAGATCGAACGCAACGTGCCCGGAGCGAACCAACCCCAGCAGGATGATACAGGACTGGACTATATTCGGATCTTCGGATTGGACAAGGGCAGTCCCCAGGACAGGGACACCCCGGATGGACTGGTCGATACGTGGAACGACCTCGTCATCGATCTGGACAAGGGGCTGCTGAAGTTTCCCCTGGATTTCCCCCATCCTTTTGCTCCCGGCGGTCAAATCCGCGGGGATGGCGGCCCTGCCGACCTGGAGGCCGAAGCTGTTTATACCGCCAACGCCGACACAACGGCCTTCGTGTGGAATCCTTCTTTCCTGCGGGACAACCAGACCTGGCAACTCTACGACCCGGATGTTTTCCCGTCCGAATATTCCCAGCACACTTCTTTCAAGATCATCGCCACACACGCTTCGTCAGCCAGCAATTTCAACCTGGGTGTCTCGAATATCGAAGAGGGCTCCGAGACGGTGAATCTCGATGGACGCACCCTGACCCGTGGAGTCGATTATGAAATCGACTACACCTTCGGCGAGGTCAAACTGATCGGGGAGGCGGCCAACAACCTGACGCCTGACAGCAAGATCGCCGTCAACTACCAGTTCGCGCCTTTTCTGGGTGGCGGAAACACCAGTCTGATGGGTTTGAACCTGGGCTACGACCTGGGCCGTAACAGCAAGGTGGCGACCACCTGGCTGTACCAGACCGAAAACATCGTCGGGGAAAAGGCCAAACTGGGTGAGGAGCCGAGCAAGAATCTCGTTGGCAACATGAACCTGCAGCATACCTTCCGTCCCTATTTCCTGACCCATGTGGCCAACTTCGTCAGCCGCCGCAATACCGAAAGGGAAAGTTCGATCCAGTTCAACGGGGAAACGGCGGTCAGCCTTCCCAATCCAAACACCAAGGGCAAGGTCTACCTCGAGGATTTCGAGGGAGTGGATTCCTCGGACATCATCACCTTGACCCGAATCGGCTGGTTCCGGGCCAGCACCCCATTCCTTGGTGCCCGCTACCTGAATGCCAATCCGGGGGATATGCGGGTTTTCGATCCCGAGGACCGGGTCGGGACCGTTCGCTGGTTTCTGCCCAAGGAGCGGACCCTGCGGCGGTACCTGAATCCTGAACTGATCAACCAGGAGCGGGACGAAACCCAGCCGTCCATGGATCTATACCTGAGAGCCGACGACGGTTCCTGGGACTCCGAGGACTGGGGCGGCATTATGCGCAGCATCAGCCGGACCGGTCTGGATCTGTCCAAGGCGCAGTTCGTTGAAATCTGGATCAACGACGGAGTGGCCGACATCAGCCAGCGTCGGGGAAAGCTGCACCTCGATTTCGGCTATATCAACGAAGACGGATTCTGGCCCGAAGATCAGGACGGGAATCTGGAGGTGGGCCGTTGGGAGCGGGAAGACGGGATCGTGGACGGGGTCATTGACGATGTTTTCTATGCTCCGGATGAAGACATCGGGCTCGATGGAAACGAGTCCGGTCCCGAAAAGTTCGACGCTAATTTCGAGATCAACGGCGACACCCCCTTCCCGGGAATCAACGGGACCGCGCGCAACGGCCGCGAAGACAACGAAGACCTCAACGGGGACGGCCGGCTGAACTCCGATAACGGCTTTTTCACCGCCACGATCGATCTTAAGGACTCCGAAGCCCTGGTGGACGTGGTCTACGACTACAGCGATGTTCAGGAACTGGTGAACAGCAACATCGCCTGGCGTAAATACCGCATTCCCCTGACGGCGGTCGATTCGGTCAGCATCGGCACGGCGGCCAATCTGCGGGCGGTGACCCATGCCCGGATCTGGTACGAGGATGAGGTTCCCGGCGGCAGGACCTCCATGACCCTCCAACTGTCCGAGTTCAAGTTCCTGGGCAGCCGCTGGGAGCGGGAGGGGATCCGCCGCGTCGATGGTGAAAAGCTCCTTTCCTCATCCGAACTTCTGCCGGGCGAGGAATTTTTCCTGGGGGAGGTGAACAACAAGGAGAATCCGGACTACCACTCTCCTTTTCCGGTCCACGAAGTCAACCAGATCCCAGAAAAGGAGCAGTCCCTCGTCCTGAATTTCCGGAACATAGAACAGGGGCACATGGTCAGGGCCAGCAAACAGGTTTCCGCCCGGGGTGACGATTATACGCGCTACAGTGACCTTTCCTGGTACTGGTACAACCCCAGCCATACCACGGCCGATCTTGACCTGTTCTTTCGGGTGGGAACCGACACCCTCAACTTCTATGAAGTGACCTACAAATTCAGTGATTCAGCTGATAAAACCGGCTGGCAAAACATGAACGTCAACATTGCCGAATTATCCAACGCCAAAAACGGGACCATCGATGAAAACGGCATTGTCCACTCCATCGTGCATGACCGTCGCAGCGGGGAAGTCTATCGGGTTCGGGTCGTCGGCCGCCCCGACCTGCGTCTTGTAAAGCGGTACTACTTCGGATTCATGAACAACGGGCTCAGCCAGGAAACCAGTGGACATTTCTACCTCAACGACGTGACACTCGAAGGTGTCAAAAGGGACATGGGCCTGGCCCAAAGGGCCGGTGTGCGTTTGAATATGGCCGACGTGATCAAGGTGGATTTCGATTGGCGCCACACGGACGACGAGTTCCACGGGCTGGATTCCCAGGCGGGGTCCGGGGTTGACGCCCAGGACTGGAACCTGGCGGGCAACCTGGCGGTGGATGATTTCATACCCCTGATGGGGTTCCGACTGCCTGTGACCGGAAGCCGTCGTCAGACGATCAATCGGCCCAAGTACGAGACCCACAGCGATATCGAAATCATTGATGAGGATGTCCGGAACTCACTGTCGACCATCGATACCCAGGAACGTTTTTCGGGACGGATAAGCCACTCCCCATCCAAGGCCGCCATACCTCGATATCTCATCGATCCCTGGTCTTTGCAACTCAGCGGTTCCCGCCGCAGTCTGGACGGGCCCCTGGAGAGACGCCGGGACAAGAGCCTGCAGGGGGCTTTGAATTATGACCTGCGGATTGCCGGAAAACACACTCTCGGCGCCTATCCTTTTCTCAGGTACATTCCCCTGGTCAAGGGAGTGTCCATCGTGCCCAAGAAGGTGGCCTTCGCCGCCAGTTTTACCAGCACCTACAATACCTCGCTCACCATTGACGACCACGGTAACATTACCCAGAGGCCGGTGGGACGCAGCCGTCCCGCGAAGCTGGTGGGGAGTTTCGACTATCAGCCAATTAGCCTGTTGGACATGAGCGTGACGGCCAATTCGGACCGGGACCTGTTGCGGGAACAGATAATTGGCGGGGTCAACATCGGCGAGGAAAACCGGCGGACCTACGGGTTACGCATGACGATTCTGGTGCCCGGTGCCCGGGATCTACCCACGGGAACACTGCTGGCCCCGCTGCGGACCGTGGCCAAGGGTCTGTCCAAACTGCGGCCCAGTATCCAGTTCAACGGGAGCTTCGCCGATGCCCATGACCCGGGTCTGCGCCAGCCCGGTGATCCGGAGGACATCCGCAGTATCAGCAATACCGGACGCTGGGAGTTCCGCTTCGACGTGCCGATCGGAGACGCGTTCTCCGCCGTGATACCGGAGAAAAAGTATTCCCAGGCCCAGCAGGATCGGATGATCGCGGATCAGAGGAGGCGCGAACAGCAGAACCGTTCGGCCGGACGCAGGACACAGGATCAGACCACACCCGATCCGCCGGATTCCCAGCCTCCTTCCAAGGGGACTTCACCTCAACCGGATGAGGATCTCGATGGGTTGACACCCGAGGAGATTCAGCGCAGGGAACAGGAGCGTCTGCTGGCCGAAGCCGAAGAGCAGATCGAACGGGACCGGGAGATGGGGTTGGTCAAGGAGGAGGAGGAACCTGCCCAGACAGGCGAAGAAGGAAGTTTCGATCCGCTGATCATTCTGAAGCCCATCCTCAACACCCTGCGAAATACAACGCCGGTCAAGATCGTCTACACCGATCAGAGCTCGAGTTCCTACGCCCGGCTCCTGGATGAAGCACCCTTCTGGTACAAAACGGGTCTGCTCAAGGAATTGGATATTCCGGATTCCCAGTATTCGGCTTATGCGACGGACCGCCGCGCGAACCTGACCATTTCCACGAACACCCGAGTGACCAAGAATATCGCCCTCGACGTCAAATTCGGTGATGGCCGTACGACGAGGGATCAGATCGGCTCGGTGGTCAGGAGCTACAAACAGGATTGGCCTGATGCACAGGTCTCCCTGTCGGGGCTCGAAAAATGGAGCATTTTCGGGGGCAAAAATGAGGAACTGGATTCCGGTTGGTTCCGGTCGTCCAACTTCAACATCAGCTACAAACGGTCGAAAACCGTCAACAACATCACCGACCGGTCCTACAATCCCAACATCACGAGTTCCCTGACGCCGCGCTGGACGGTCAACTTTCACAGCGGGCTGACCGCCACTCTCAATGCCAATATCAACAACAGTGAAGCCATCACCAACGGAGTCTCATCCCTCACCAGCAAAATGCGGTTTGGCCTGCAGGTGCGCCACTCTTTCAACGCCCAGACCTTCCTGGCGAAAATGGGTCTTTACCGCCCGGGCAGCAATCAGAGCGTGACCATGGATGTGGATATATCTTACCAGACAGACCGCAACGAACGCATCAATCCGGGGGCGCAAGCCTCCAAGCCCACCGGAACGGACAGATACAGCATGAATCCCCGGTTCAGTTACCAGATAACCAGGAACCTCAGCGGAGCCGTGCGGTTTATTTTCAGTCGGAGCAAGAATATCGCTTCGGGGCAGACCACCACGACATTGGGACTGGGACTGGAGGCCACCTTTGTTTTCTAAAGAATTGCGCACTTTACCAGGGGGAAGGACGCGAATTCTCTGGTTGTATCTTTGGCTTGCCGCCGGTTGGCTGGTAACCGGGTTGAATGTCGCCGCGCGGAGTGAAGAAAACAAAGGTGTGAAGGAATTTTCGGGTGAGCGGGCCATGGAACTGATTGTCGCCCAGTGCGATCTGGGGCCCCGAACTCCGGGATCGGAAGGTAACCGTCAGCTTCGGGAAATGATCGTCGGGATGGCTAAAAAACATGACCTCGAGGTCCACACCCTTTGCTTCGAGGCCACCGACCCGCTGTCGGCGAAGGATGTCCAGCTTTGTAACATCATTGTTTCGGCGGGCCCCGCGGGTGGGGAGCGGCTCTGGCTTGGCGCTCATTTCGATACCCGACCGATCAGCGACCACGATGATGATCCCGAGCTTCGGTCCACGCCCCTGACGGGTGCCAATGACGGTGCCAGCGGAGTGGCCGTCCTGCTTCATCTGATGGAGATTTTGGGCGATAACCCGCCGCCGCAAGGGGTCGATTTGATGTTCCTCGATGGGGAGGACTCGGGGCTTTCCGGGGATCCGTCCGGTTTCTGTCTGGGCAGCCGCCGGCTGGCGGCCACCTGCCGGGATTTCGCCAATCCCCTTTCCCGGGGAACGCCCCGCGGAGTGATCATTCTCGACATGATCGGCAAAAAGAATCTGCAGGTTCCCATGGAAGGCTACTCGACTGTAAACGCCCCGGCGTGGACGGCCGAGATTTTCGAGCGGGCGGAAAAACTTGGTCTGGGAGCCTTTGTTCCTGAACGGGGGCCGGCGGTCTATGACGACCATGTTCCTTTTCTGGAGCAGGGGATTCCCGCCGTGGACCTGATCGATTTCGACTTTCCCGAATGGCACACCACCGCCGATACCCCGGATAAATGTTCCGGGGCCAGTCTGGCCCAGGTGGGACGATTGATGGTGGACCTGGTCTACAACCCCTGACAGCCGGTTTTGTGAAATTAGCTTTAATCGGTGCTAAATTGCCCCTCTGGACTGCCGATGAATCATTCAGGTTCAATTTGTGTTTTTTCCCGGAATTCTAGGAGGAGCGGGGTAATGATCACTACCTGCACCGAATGCCAGGCTCGATATCAACTGGATTCTGAAAAAATCCCCCCGCGGGTAATCAAGGTTCGTTGCCCTTCGTGTAAGGGAGTGTTCAGTCTTGACGGAAGCCAGGCCAGGAAAGAGGCCGAGCGTGCCCCGGAGCCGTCCGTGGCCGTTCAGGACGAATATCAGGAACATACGGGTTCTCCTGCAGTCGAAAAGCCCGTAGTTGCAGCCGAAAAGTCCGTAGTTGAAAAACCGGTCGTTGAAGCGCCCGCAGCTCGGGAGCCGGTAGCCGAAAAACCGGTAATGGATGAGCCCGTGGCCCACGTCCCGCCGACTTCCGCGGCACCCGCCCCGAGTCCCGTCGCCGTCCCCGCCAGCGAACCGGCCACCGAAGTTGCGGTCATGGATCCGCCGGCTGAAAGATCAACCCGTCGCCGGCGCAGCAAGGAAGAAATGCTGGCCCGCGCCCTGGTCTCCGACATCATGGTCTACAACCGCGATCTCTACGACAGGTCCAAGGCGGAGGGGAATCTCCTCGAGGCATTGGGCGCCGAAATCAAGAAGTCCTGGGAGCTGTACAAGGAAAAGGTGACTCCCGAGGTGGCCAACAGCACCAACCATTTCCGGGATGCCTTGAATGAAATCCTGGCCGATGGGGAGAATCTCTTCTAAACGCCAGTGGGATTCTGATGATTAAAAGCGCGGCTCCGTAACCAACGGAGCCGCGCTTCTTCAATATCTGTCAATATCTGCAAGCCGAAATCAGGAGCCTTTGCTTTGTCCCTTGTTACGGCTGATCTCACCCAGAATTTCATCGATCTGCTGCCTGACGCGGACATTATGATCGGGCTCGAACAAGGCTTGTTTAACCCGGCCCTGGTCGTCCTTCTTGACGTACCGGAGTGATTGGAGGTCTTCCATGGACATCAGGATATCCTTGCTCACCCGGACTTCAACGGCGTGGCCGTCCTGGTTGGCCCCGGGATTGTTGAACGGGTGCATCCCGTTTCCCCAGCCGTGAACCACCATGGAACACAAAAGGGCGCGAAAAGTGTTCTGGCCCTGGACGGTATCCAGGTCGAAATTTCCCCCGACCCGGTCGGTCACGCTGTCGATGACAGCGCAAAGCTTGTGGATGATATCTTCCTCAACCTCTATTTGAAGCAGACGGCCGAACATTGTCTTCAGGATTTTGTCGGTGTTGGTGGTCATTTGGCCACTTTCTGTTGCGGGTCTTTCCTTCAAATGCCCCGATGGAACTCCAAATGGCCCACCGTGCGTGATTCATCCCTCTGCTGGCAATCACAGTGCAAATTGCTTGCCTACTTTATACAAATAGCCAATTTGTTGAAAAAACAGGGGTTTTGGGCGGAGAATGGTGGCACAAGCCTTGCTCCTTCAGGATACGGACTCTCTCCGGAAAGATCCGGCACGTGGTCCAATCATGCAAAGGAAATTGCCTTGGCTGAAGAAATGATGACTTCGAAAAAGCTCTGCCGCCTTCTCTACTACGGCCCCTCCAATTCGGGGAAGCGGGCCAACCTGCGCTTTATCCATCAGTCGCTTCCTCCGGAGCAGGTCCTGGGTCTGGATTCAGGGGATCCGGAACGACAGATCGCTTTCCGGGTCAATCAAGGAAATGACGGCACCTGGCAGGTTATTGTTCAGTCGGTGGACGCCGGTGAGGAAATCCACCGTACGGCGGATATGCCGGCGGAGGCTCCCTTCGACGGAATCGTATTCGTGGTCGATTCCCGCCTGGAGCAACTGGACCAGAGTTTGTCCGCGTTCGAATCCCTGAAAACGTATCTGGAATCCTTCGAACTGGACCTGACCGACGTTCCGGTGGTCATTCAATATAACGGCCGCAACCAGGCGGACATCCTGCCGGTCGACCGCATGGAAAGCCTGCTCAATCCCTGGGGACTCCTTTCCTTTCCCGCCAACGCCGCCAAGGGGGAGGGCGTCCGGGAAACACTGAAATCGGTTTTGGGTCTCACGGTCAACCAGCTCCAGGAGAAACCCAGGACGCGGGAACCGGAACCCAGTTTCGAATCTCCAATCCTGGGACAGGAAGATCCCTCTGTCGAAGTGGAAAGGATCGAAGCGATCGGTTTGGGAATCGACTACGGTCCCCCCATTCCCGGTTCGGAAATCGGTGAATCAACCAAAGCCTTAACGGATGCCATATTCGACGAATTGCGGCCTCCGGTGGTGGTCCCGGTCAAGATCCCCAGACGGTTGCTGAACGGGGATGGTCCGATAAAAATCCTGTTGGAAGTGGAAATCGACGACAACTCCACCTTCTGATCCTCGCGGATACTTCACCTCGAAGTTGACCCCGGGTGTGTTCTGGGGTAGATTCCCCGCATGAATCAACCAGCACCCGACTCCTCACCGCACAATGATGCTTCCCGGACGAGCGCCGGACTTTTCCAGTCCGGTCGCAAGGCCGAGACAGAAGGCGAACTCGAGAAAGCCCGGCAGGCTTACGAGCTGGCCCTGTCTTCTTCTCCCGACCAGCACCCCTGGCACTACCGTCTGGGCTGTGTCTTCATGAAACTCGGTCTTCCAGAACGGGCGGAACATTGTTTCCGCCGGGCGCTGGACTTCGAACCGGCCACCCCTTCCTATCTGACCAATCTCGGAGTTTGTCTGGATCGCCAGGGGCGGCGGGATGAGGCCGTACGGGCCTATCGCAAATCCACCCACCAGTCCGGTGGCAGTCCGGTGGCTTTCCATAACCTGGGGGCCATTTACGCCGAGGAAGGGCGTAGTGATGAGGCCATCAGGGCTTTCGAGTCCGCTCTGGCCCTGGAACAGGACGCGGAAGGTTACCAGAATCTCGGACTTGTCCACTATGCCCGGGAGGATTTCGTTCGGGCCCTGGATTGTTTCGAACGCAGTGTCGAATGTGATCCGGACTTTGCCCTTGGGCACTACTACGCGGCGCTTTGCCTGATGAAGAGCGGGATCTATCAGGACGCCTGCCTGCGCTTTGACCTGGCCTGGAAACAGGATTCGCGACTGGCCCGCATTCCGTACTACAGGGGCACGTGTCTCCATAAGATGGAGCGTTATCAGGAGGCGAGGGTCAGCCTTGAAAACGCTCTGGAGTTTTTCCCCGAGGACGGCCGCACCCACTACCAGATCGCCTTGACCTGCGACGCCCTGGGGATGCCCCAGGAGGCACGGCTCCATTACAGCCAGGCGCGTGCTGCCCGCAAACCCGGCGGTTGATCCCAGACCCAATAACGTTATTCGCAATATAATTCCAAGGCCCCGGTGTGGGCTTTCCGACAGCGAGGTTACCCGCGGTGGTTGAAATTCTGAACATGCTTCTTCTGGCTGCGGTCCAGGGGCTTACCGAATTCCTTCCCGTCAGCAGTTCCGGGCACCTGGTCCTGTTTCAGCACTTCATGGGGGTGCGCCAGGGAGATGTGTTTTTTGACATCATTCTACATGTGGGTACCCTGGGGTCCATCCTGGTTGTCTACCGGAGCGAGGTCCTGCGCCTGTTGAAATTCGACAGGGCGGCCGTTGGATACCTGACCAGTCTGTTCGTGGCCACCCTGCCCGCCGTAGTGGTGGGGCTCTTGTTCAGAAACCAGATCGAGGCGCTTTTTCACAGTCCCCTGTTTGCCGCGGCCGGGCTGGTCTTCACCGCGGGGATCCTGTTCTCCACCCGTTTTGCCGGCCAAAGCAATCCCCTGGAGGAGCCCTGGGAACCCCGTCCTCCTTCTCTTGGTCGCGCACTGATGGTAGGGACCGCCCAGGTCTTCGCGATCCTGCCGGGAATCAGCCGGTCAGGCTCCACCATTGCCGCGTCCCTGTGGGTGGGATTGCCTCGGGCAGAAGCTGCCCGGTTCAGCTTCCTGCTGTCCATTCCTGCCGTGAGCGGCGCTCTGGTCCTGCAATTGATGGACGGAAATTCGGTGGAAACAGCTGAAATGTTACGGCTCGTTTTAGCGGGGATAACTTCGTTTGCCGTGGGCTTGGTGGCGATCAGGTGGACTGCCTTGGCGGTGGTTCAGTCCCACTTCTGGAAATTCAGTATTTATTGCCTGGTACTTGGGGTTGCGGTATTGGTGTTTCTGTCCTGAGGGCTGCTGATGAAGGTTCAGGCGACGGGACTGGGCGTGAGAATCCGGCCCAGGGTTTCGGTTACCCTGTCATGATCGAAGGGCTTGATGATAAAATCCCGCGCTCCGGCCTTGATGGCGTCGAGGACCTGATCCTTTTGGCCGAGGGCGGTGATCATGACGATCTGGGCGTGGGGGTCTTCCGCGAGAATGGCCTTCAGGGCCTTGGTGCCGTCGAGATGGGGCATGGTGATGTCCAGAAGCACAAGGTCGGGCTTGGTTTTATGATACAGGGTGATGGCCTCACGTCCGTCGCAAGCTTCTCCAACCACGACCCAATCCATGGCTACGATGATTTGGCGGAGCATGTCCCGCATGAATTCAGCATCGTCCGCGATGAGGATGGTGTGGCCCAACATGCACCTCCAACAGTGACATTATATTTAGGGGCCGGGGATAATTTTCCGGCACCGTGGGGGAATTTTCCTGTTTACCCGAAACCCGGGGGTCAACAGAATGATCGTCCCAACCGTCTATTACTTTAGATTGAATGGCTGATAAACCGCTTTTCAAGAAAGTCTGCCGGAATGCCGGCATCATATTCGTCCTCAACCGGAGGTTTTTGCCATGATGGCCCAACCATTGAAATTATTGGGAAACTTGTTATTAAGCGGGGCCTTGCTGTTGGGGCTTGTCGGTTCCGGGGCCGCAAAGGAATCTCCCCTGGTGGCCTCGGGACAGGATGACCGGCAACGCATCGACGTGACGGTCTACAACCGTGACCTGGCCCTGGTGCGTGAGATCCGGCGGGTGGATCTTCCCAAGGGTGATTTCTCCTTTGAATTCCGGGATGTTCCGTCCCGCATCAATCCGGTGACTCTGCTGGTTTCCTCGTCCGGCGGTACGGGTCTTGAACTTTATGAACAGAACTACGAATTCGATTTGATGTCCCCCGACAAGATTCTGCAGAAGTACGTGGGCCGCCAATTGACCTGGATCCAGGAAGACGGCACCCGGCTCACCGGAACACTGCTCGGAATGAGCAGCGGCCCGGTGTACAGCGTGGACGAGGAGATCGTCTTCGAGATGCCCGGTCGTCTGGCACTTCCCGAACTTCCGGAAAACCTGCGGGCGCGGCCCACTTTGGTCTGGTTGGCGCATGCTGCAAAAAGCGGTAACACCGAAGTGGAAACTTCCTACCTGACGGGCGGGTTTTCCTGGCATGCGGATTATGTTCTGCAATTGGACGAAAAAGGTGAAGAGGCCGGCCTTCAGGCGTGGGTGACGGTGGAGAACAGGACGGGGGCTTCCTACCGGGACGCCAACCTTTTGCTGGTGGCCGGTGACATCAATCAGGCCCGACCCGGCCGGGAAACGTTGATGGCCTATGATGGCATGGCCAAAAGCAGTGTGGCGGCTCCTTTCGTGGAAGAGTCTCTCTACGATTATCACATGTACACCATGCAGAGGCCCACGGATCTGCTGGACAACCAGATCAAACAGATTTCACTCTTTGACGCGGCCGGTCTGAAGGTGACGAAGCATTACAGGCTGCGGGCTCAGCCCCATTACTTCCGGGGCAGAGGGCGCATGACGGAAAAATCCAAGGTAGGAGTCAGCTACAGTTTCGAGAACACCGAGGAAAACAATCTGGGCATGGCCCTTCCGGCAGGCGTGTTCCGTGTTTACGGTCGTTCCGCTTCCGGCTCGCGGCAACTGCTTGGCGAGGACCGCATCGACCACACGCCGAAAAAGGAAACCATCGACCTGAAGGTGGGCAACGCCTTCGATATCGTGGCTGAAAGAGTCCGCACCAATAGCGAAAAACTGGCCGACAATCTTTACCGCACAACCTTCGAGATCACTATCAGGAACCACAAGGAAGAGCCTGTGGTTGTGGAGGTTAACGAGTCTGTGGGTGGGTTCTGGGAAGTGGTGAAAGAATCCCTTCCTCACCGCAAGGTGAGTGCGGGGGAATTGGCCTTTGACGTGCCGGTACCAGCAGACGGGGAAACGGTCCTGACCTATACCGTGCAGGTAAAATACTAGATATCATTAAAGATGGCGGGGCCCGGTTAGTTCCGGGCCCCATGCTCCAGTTCTCGCAAACGCTGCTGCAACCGGGAATCTCCCGGCCTGATTTCCAGGGCCCTTCGCAGGGCTGATTTGGCTTCTTTCCTTTTGCCTGAACCGAGATAGGCCGCCGAAAGATTGACCCATCCCTCGAACCTGCCGGAGTCCACGGCGATCGCCCGCCGGAATGATTGTACGGCCTCGTCGGGGCGTCCCAACCGCATCTGACAGACCCCGGCGTTGAGGGCAGATCCCACCAGGCGGGGGTTTACCCCCAGGGCGGTCAGGAAGTGGGGAAGGGCCGCCTGGAACCTGTTCCGGTCCAACAGCAGGTTGCCCAGGTTGTGATTCAGGGTTGGATGATCGCTTCGGAAGTTCAACCCCCGGCGGTAGGCCGCTTCACACCGCTCATCGTTACCCGCGAATCTATAAAGTCGTCCCGCGGCCAGGCAGAGGTCGGCTTTCCTGGCGGAGGATTCATCCGATTCCAGCGTCAAAGTGCGCAGGGCGGCCTGTTCCAGGATTTCACGAGGCAAGCCGACCGGTTTGTTTGACGGCGAATGTCCGGCGTTGTCCCGGGGGCGGTAAAGCAGCCCCGCCCCTTCGGCTTTCCAGAGCTGCCAGGCGGGGGATCTCAGCAACTGTTCAGCCAAAGCGTCGAACGCTCCCGACCCCGTAGCCAGGCAGACTGACGCCACCCCTCGTTGGGCCAGGCGATTCAACGACTGGTCGTCGCCTTTCTTGATGCGGTGGTATTCGGACCACAGTTCGGCGGAATAGGCTTCGGTTCGTCCATCTATGAAGGGACGCGCGGATGTGTTGGCCAGGAGAAACGCGGCGGCGTCGATGTTGGCGAAAACCGGGGGACTCTGCATGGAGGTCAGAGTACGGGCGGCCTGTAATTGGTAGTGGGCGGGTGTCAAACCGGATCCAAAACGGCGGCTGACCCCTTCCCGCAGGTAAAAGTCGTCACTCACTATCCCTGGCCAAAGGATGCCGGCAGCCAGCAGGGTGACGGCCACACCGATCGCGGCCAGCTGGTTCGGGCCCAGGGCAGGCAGGCGCCGGGGCCATCCAAAACGCCAGGGATCGGCGGGGGCGCCGGTATGAAGCAGGATGAAGGCAATACCAAAAAACCCGATGCTGCGTTGATTATTCCAGGCGGCCACCCCGGCCAGGGCAAAGATACCGAGGCGCAAAAGGCTGACTTTGCCGAAGGTACCCACTATCCAAATCAATCCCCAGATCAGGCAGGCGCGATAGACGAAGATGGTCATGCATAGGGAATTGGGGGAATCCTGCAAGGGAACCAGTTCGGACACAGTAGCGCGCAGATCCACTTGATTCTGGGAAAACTGGCCCAGGGCCCGGATGGGCATCAGGAGGCCGTTCCAGCCATTGGGGGTCAGGGTCAGCGCAACCAGGCTCAGACCGATCAGGGCGGCTCCGAGCCAGCGCTGGGGCACTCCAGTGATGTCCTTGAGGGGATTCAGTCGGTTCTGGAGCGGGTTCAGCAAGTAGCCCAGAAGAAGTACCAGCGGCACCAGGGAAGCGAACCCGTGGAATTGGGCCCAGATGGCCGTCAGAATAATAATGCGGGCCCCCGACCTGAGACCGGGCTTGCGGAAAATTTGTTCCGTGCCGCGGACCAGAACCACGAAAAACAGGTATGAAAACAATTCCGGACGAATTGTCAATCGGGGCCAAAGCAGTAGCAGGCCCACCAGAAAAGGCACTCCGGCCCAGGCGGCGGCGGCCGGCCCGTCCCTTCCGCGGAACCGGTCCCAGCCCCCGTCGCCCATAAGAAGGGTCAATAACAATAAGAGTGTCAGGAAGGACCTCATCAGGTTCCAGCCCATCACGTCCAGCCTGGGTGCGGTGGCGGAAGAAGTATTTTCCGGAGGGCCCGTCAGGGCGGTCAGGGCCTGGAACATCCATTCATGATTGACCCAGGAGTGATCCGGTTCGGTAAAGGAATACAGGTTGGTCGAGGTCACCCCGTGTCCGGCCAGTAGATCGCGGCCGGCGCGCAGGTGGAACCAGATATCGAGATCACTGAGGCTGTGCCAGGAAAGAAGAATCCCCGTAAGCAGGGGGATCAAAAGGAGAGGCGCTCCCCACCAGGCTGATGACGGCCGGCGCCCGGGCCTTGGACCCGTCGGTGGGGCATCTGGAATTGCCGGCATGGATCGCTCCTGTGCGGGTGGCTGTTTTGATGATGGTCTGACCAATCATCATCATATCCCATGAAGGGGCTTCTGCACACCGCCTCTTCAAGCGGATGAGATTTCAAATTTCTCCAAAAAGAATTTGACAAAGTGGCGTGTCCGGCAGGGAAGCTCTTGACAAAATGTCACAAAAGAGGTGAAAACGGCGCCCCGTTAGGAAAAAAACAGAAAAGGTGTTTTTTTAAAGGTCTTCATAGCAGGCGCTTAGGTGATGTGCGAGAAGTTAAGGTTTTTCGAAATTGTGGTACAGATATTGTTAATAGGGGATTACGAGTTTGCCCCCAAATGACAACAAAGCATGACCCGGGGGATAACCCGTCCGGAAAAAAATGCAGGATTACCCGGAGAGGAAGTTGAAATGGCAAAGTTGGAAACCAAAACCAGGAAAAAGCCCGCGGCCCGCACCAAAAAAGCCGCCAAGACCAAAGTTACCAAGGCCAAAGGCCGTGGCTCGGCCAAACTCAGTTCGGATCAGGTCGCCCCTGCCGCCCAGCTGATGAGCACCCTTGATCTCTATTTTCAGGAAGTTAAAGCGTACTCGCTACTGACCCGGGCCGAGGAGTGCGAACTGGCTCGCGGTATCCATTCCAATGACAGCGTAAGTCTGCACAAGCTGGTCAAGGCCAACCTGCGGTTCGTGGTGTCCATTGCCAAGGAATACGCCCATTACGGTGTGCCTCTGGAAGATCTGATCAACGAGGGCAACCTGGGTCTCCTGAAGGCCGCCCAGCGGTTCGACGAAACCCGTGGCTTCAAGTTCATCTCTTACGCCGTGTGGTGGATCCGTCAGTCCATTCTGGCCGCGCTGGCCAACCACAGCAAAATCGTGCGCATGCCCCTGAACCGGGCTCGCGTGTTGAACCAGATCAAGAAGGCCAGCGGCGAACTGCAGCAGAAGCTGCGCCGCAAGCCCGAGCCCGAAGAAATCGCCAAGGTTCTGGGTCTGTCCGTGGACGAGGTGAAAGACACCCTGCCCCTGATGCAGGACAATTTCTTCCTGGACGACTTCGTCGGTAACGACGAGGACAGCACCTACCTGGATTTCCTCGAGGATACGACCAGTGTCGGTCCGGATAACAAGGTTCTGGACGATGACCTGAACTCGAGCATCGGCCGCATGCTGGGTGATCTGAAAGAGCGCGAAGCCAAGGTGCTCAAGTTGTACTACGGCCTGGGCAGCGATCAGGAAATGACGCTCGAGGAAATCGGGCAGATCATGGGCCTGACCCGCGAGCGGATCCGGCAGATCAAGGAAGAAGCCTTCGAAAAGATCCGTCAGAGCAAGGCTTTCCGCTACATGCAGGATTATGCCGAGGAAGCAACTGTCTAGTTGGAGATAAGGCCGGCAACCCGTCACCGGCCAAAAAAATAAAGCGGGCGAATGGGCAAGGGCTCCGGTGGCACCGGAGCCCTTGTTTTAGGTTGTGCCTTTGAGAATGTGTCCGGCCCGCCTTTTGCGGTTAGCCGGACATGGCTACTCATAAAAACACCACCAAATCCTGGGCACCCCCATTCTGTCCCAATCCCAAATGTATATACCACAACCACTCTGACGGCTCATGGCCCTACAAAAGGATCGGCTTCTACCACAGACTGACCCACCCTTCCCGTATCCAGCGGTTTACATGCAAGAGCTGTAAACGCAGCTTCAGTACCCAGACCTTCTCCACCACCTACTGGCAAAAACGGCCGGATCTGGACGCCCAGATCTTCATGAAGACCATCGGAGGTATGGCCAACC
>Ga0164313_10000041_pt1 | contig 70285 bp, 59 predicted proteins | sample GuaBasSedimGuay4_FD_113735 | JGI IMG/M metagenome (GOLD analysis project Ga0164313, IMG submission 113735) | Subseafloor sediment microbial communities from Guaymas Basin, Gulf of California, Mexico - Guay4, Core 4569-4, 0-3 cm | ecosystem: Environmental > Aquatic > Marine > Hydrothermal vents...
TCAATTGTTACTGTATTATCAAATCCATTTTCAAGTTCAGTATTTCAAAGGTCATTTAGTGAAGTTGGTGTTTCATCAACATCAATTTTTTGATCAGTCGTACTTACATCTTCGTTATATCTAAATGCGAACATGTTTGTGTAAATGCTTGATCATGCTGAGTAATATTCTACTCATTCAGCTTGTATATCTTCGTCTTCTCTATCATCATCATTTCTAATTCTAGTAGGTCTGTCAGTTACAAGGTTGAGCGAATCTATGAATTCAAATCCATCAGCTGTTCCATCTTTTGATATACCATGGAATGTTGAAGATCATCTGTATCTATCTTCACTTCCATCTTCTTCTGCACCTTCAATGATAGTGATTTTTCCTTGTTCTTCAAGTTCTTCTCTATCTTCAAAGTCATAAGGATTCATTTCTGAATCTCAATCAATATCTCCAGCTATTTTATCATCATCTAATTCTGAATCAATAATGTGAACAGGATTATAGACAGTTTGTGGTGATGCAGCTAGGAATGCTATTTCATCGTCACGTGTTAATGAATTTATTGCCTGAGACATTGATGTTTGGTCGTACATTAGAACATCTAATATAAAGTAGATGTCAGTTAATGTTACTTGTCTTGCGTATGAGAATGTTTTATTTACAAAACTTACTGGTGCTCCTTCTGTTCTGAATATGCTAGTGATAGTTGCATAATCATTAACAGTGATATATTCTTGATCATTTTGTACATCTCTATTGAAAGCTTCTAAGTTAGTCAATCCATTGTGTTCATCAATTGAAGATTCATAGTTTATCGCAATATCTTTGTATAGTCATTTATCATATTCATCTTCGTCACCCGGGAACCTTACGTATCCAGTTCAATATTCAGCATGAAATGCTGGGTTTTCAACATAAATAGGTAAAGCATCAAGCTTTCTATTAAGTTCATCTTTACCAACTTCAAATTCTTGGTCTTCCGCAGTTGCATCGTATGATGTATTTTCTGATCAATAACCAATATCTTGTTGTGTGTTGTAGATGTTGGGTTTAACATCTTCGTCTGATCTATTATAAACTTCAAGTCCTCTTGAAGGATCAGATTCAGTATTATATAAAAATAAGTCTACACAGCCTCATAAAGTTGTAACACCTAGGAATGCGAACATTGACCATTTAGTGTACTTTAATACGGGTTTGTAAACTGATTTTTTAATATCAAATTCACCATGTCCAGCGTTTTTTTGTTCTTTGTAGAACGTATGCGACTGGGCCTGGTGAGATTGATTTGTTGATGAATTCTTTTTACTGAATTTATTTTTCATTATGTTATCTTATTAAGTGAATTAATTAGTTCATTTGATTTTTGTTCAAATGTAAGGTCTAATCAATGTTTTTTAGGAACAATAACGACTCATTTGTTGAAAGATTCAACATCTACCGCTATAAGTATGTTCCTTATTTGTCTTTTAAGTTTGTTTCTATGTACTGCGTTTCCAAGTTTCTTGGATACGGCTATAGCTATCTTGCTGTCAGAAGGTTTTGACACATAAGTAATAAATAGAAAATTTGTATTTATTTTCTTACCTTTATTAATAACATGATCAATAGACCTAGATGACTTTAAAATATTATTTCTGTTCATCTGAAACTGTTAGTTGTGATCTGCCTTTTTTTCTACGTCTAGCAAGAATTCTTCTACCGTCTTTGGTAGACATTCTTTTTCTAAAACCGTGAGTTTTTGCTCTTTTTCGTTTATTTGGTTGCCAAGTTCTTTTCATAGTATCTCCTTAATGTTTCTAACTTATTATATAAGAAAACTATGAATATAAAGATACTTATATTATGTGTCTTACAGGTGAATAAACATAAAACAAGACAAAGTTTTCCACATTTTGACAATTACAGGTCTTTTTTCATAAAATGTTGAAAACTTTCGTCCATTTCTTAATATAATAATGTTATGGAAAAGTTAATTTTAAAAGAAACGTTTCAGCAAATTATTTCAACAACTGAAGTTAAAGAGCACAACTCTAAATCATTTGATTTAATAATTGAAGATGCATTCATAGGTGAACTTAATTCGTCAAAAAACATTATTAAAGTAATTGTTTCATCATCTTTCAATAAAATAATCATAGAAGGTCAGTTTTACAGTCAATTGAATGATTCAATCAATAAGATACTTCAAGGTCAATATAAACTAATAATCATTGACATTGAGGAATGAAGTAGTAAAGAAAAGGGCGAAACAACAATTGAGGATGATATTGCTAATAAAGTCTTTAGTTCTGATACATTAAACCCTAAGTACACCTTCAATAATTTTGTTGTGTCTGAAGGTAACAAAGGAATATTCTCAGCTGCAATGGCCATCTCATTGAAACCTGGTGTTGAATATAACCCGTTTTTCATATATGGAGGAAGTGGTTTAGGTAAAACACATACACTTCACTCAATTGGAAACAAAATGGTTGAGAACGATCCAAACAAAAGAGTTAAGTATATTAGTTCTCAAGAGTTCGGGACAATCATTTACGAAGTTCTTTCAAACAAAGGTACAAACATGACTGAAAAATTTGAAAAGATGAAAATAGATTATCAATCTTATGATGTTTTACTTTTAGATGATATTCAAATGATCCAGACATGAAGTAAAGCTAAAGAAATATTATTTGGTATCTTCGACTGATTCCTATCTCGTAATAAGCAGGTAGTTATAACATCGGATCAATATCCTTCTGAATTGAAAAGTTTTGAAGATAGATATAAAACAAGGTTCTTGGGTGGACTTACTATGGGAATGTTGCCACCAGACATTGATGCAGCAAGGGAAATAGTTAAAATGAAAGTTGAATCTCTATATGATCAAAACATTGATTTCTTTGAAGATGAAGCATTAGAATACATAGCAGTTAATTTTTCATCTTCTGTTAGAGAATTAGAAGGCGCGATAAAACGTGTTATTTTCTGAACAATAAACGAAGATGTTGAAAAAATTGGTATGTCAGAGGTATTGAATATTTTCAAAGGAATGACTACTAAGAAAAAAGGTGTAACAATAAAACTAATCATCAATGAAGTCGCTAAATACTATCAAATACCTGCAGAAGAAATTAGAGGTAAGAGTAGAAAAGCAAATATTGCAATAGCAAGGCACATTGTTTGTTACTTGTCAAAAGAACTAGCTGATGTCAGTTTATTAGAAATTGCTAAAGAGTTAACAAAAAACCACTCTACTATTATTTCATCGATAAGCAAGATCAAAAAAGAAAAAGATCTTAACGAGAACCTAAACAAAGCTTTATTCGACCTCAGAAACAACATCATTTAGTTATAAACAATTTATGAAAGAGTTTCCAACTCAGAGAAATTCATTTAAAGCAAATATAACACTCCAAAAAGGAGTTATGAACCTTTCCACACACCTAATAGTAATAACTAACTATAATAAACTTATTAACAATAGTTTTATATTCTTTTTCTTAAGTGTGGAGTATAATTTAATAACATGCAAATCGAAATCAAAACAAAATTGTTAAATAATTACTTAAGTAAAATTTCATCATTAACACCAGCATCAATATCAACACCAATTGCAGAAGGACTAGCAATTGATGTTTTTGATTCAAGAATAGTATTTGAAACTAAAAACGATTTCATTAATGTAAGAATTGAAACGAGTGATTTTGATAGTATCAACATCATTAAAACAGGGTCAATCTTAATTAAAAGAAAATTGATCTCTGAAATCATTTCTAAAATGGGTGGAGAATCAATTAGAATTAATCAATTAGAGAATAGTATTCTATCTCTTAACGGAATAGACTCAGACTACGAGCTTAATCTGCTTGACTCATCATTATTTGATAGAGTTGAATTCAACGAATCAGTTGGTATTGAATTTGAATTAAATTCAACAAAATTGATTGACCAATTCAACAAGGTAGCATATGCTGGTAATGAAAGAAATGCTAGAAAGATTCTTCAAGGAATCAACATAAGTAATAACAACGGCAAGATGACTTTAACAACTACTGACGGAGTTAGAATTGCAACTACAACCTTTGTATCGAATATCGATGCAGAGTTCTCTAGAGTAGTTAATATCAAAGCTATGAAAGAATTAATCAAATTGCTTGAACCAAATCAAACACTTAAGATGAATTTAACAGACACTCACATGAATGTTAAAACTAATAATTTAGAAGTTCAAACAAATCTTATTGAAGGAAATTTCCCAATAGTTGATAGATTTTTCGAAGTAGAAGAATTAAATGTATTGAAAATATCAAAATCAGAATTACTTTCATTAATTGACAGAGTAAACATTATGAATTCTAACAAAGCTTCAGATTCAATAACAATTAAATTAATTATTGTTGGAGACGAACTTAAAATTGAAACAAGAGAAATTGAAATAGGGTATGCTCATGTAACTACAAAGAAATTTGATTACAATGGTAAAGATCACTTCATGATTTCATTCAATCCAAAGTTTGTTGCAGAGTCAATTAAGTCATTTAATTCAGAAGAAATCATGATTAATTTCCAAAATCATGACGACCCATTCATCATTACTGAAGTAAATAATAAAGATACAAAATCATTATTAACACCTTTCAGAATATAAGTAGCCACAGGCTATTTTTTTTCTTTTAAACCACTAATAGCAAGGTTTAACCAACTTTCAAGTACCTATTATTGGGGTATAATTTAGAGGTAAATAACAAATTAATTTTTGTTTTTATTAAAGAAAAAAATATGGAAAATAAGAAAATAAATAATTATGATGAATCTAGTATACAGGTACTAGAGGGCCTTGAAGCGGTCCGTAAACGTCCTGGTATGTATATTGGTAATGTAGACGAAAGAGGGCTACACCACCTTATATGAGAGGTTGTTGATAATTCTGTCGATGAAGCTTTGGCTGGTTTTGCAAGCAAAATCACACTAACATTGCATAAAGATCAATCAATTACTGTAACTGATGATGGTAGAGGAATTCCAATTGCTGTGCACCCTAAAACTGGGTTGTCAACAGTAGAAACAGTTTTCACAGTATTACATGCTGGTGGTAAATTTGGTGGAGAAGACTCAGGTTATAAAGTATCTGGTGGACTTCACGGAGTTGGAGCCTCAGTTGTTAATGCACTTTCAGATAGAGTTACTATTGAAATTGTTAAAGATGGAATTCTATACAGGGTTGAATTCACAGAAGGTGGAGAAGTCTCATCCGGTGTTCTAAACAAAGGAACAACAGATAGACCTTCAGGAACTTCTGTAAATTTCTTACCAACTTTCTCAACTTTCTCAGCTGACGAATTCAATTTTGAATTAATTCTTGAAAGAGTAAAACAATCAGCATATTTAAACAAAGGTGTTAAGTTTGAAATAACAAACGAAACTCCAGAAGAACATGAAAAACATATTTTTGAATTTCAAGGTGGACTTATCGATTTTGTTAAGGATATCAACAAAGGATCAGCCGTTATCACTGCTGATGTAATTTCTAATGAAGGAAAATCGAAAGGTGTAGAAGTTGAACTTGCTATGCAATATACAACTTCTTACCAACCAAGAGTAATGTCTTATGTAAATAATGTTTCAACTAACGAAGGTGGAACACATGAACAAGGTTTCATTGACGCTTTAGTTAGAATAATAAATAATTATGGAAAAAATAATCTTCCACAAAAAGAACAACAAACATTCTCAAGAGAAGATATCAAAGAAGGATTAGTAGCTGTTGTTTCAATTAAACATCCAGATCCAATTTATGAAGGACAAACAAAGAACAAATTTGCTAACGCTGAAGTTAGAAAAATTGTTAATGATTTAGTCTCAATAGAATTTGAAAAATACATGTTGGAAAATCCAATCCAATCATCACAAATTCTTGCTAAAGTACAACTAGCTGCAAAATCAAGAATCGCCGCAATCAAAGCTAAAGAAGTAACTAGAAAGAAAGACCACTCTGAATTCGGAGCGCTTCCAGGTAAGTTAGCTGACTGTTCATCAAAAAATAAAGATGAAACAGAACTATTCATAGTTGAGGGTGATTCTGCTGGTGGTTCTGCCAAGATGGGTAGAAACAGAGAAACACAAGCGATACTTCCACTTAGAGGAAAAGTTATCAATGCTGAAAGAGCAAGACTTGATAAACTATTCTCAAATAATGAAATCACATCAATGATTACTGCTTTTGGAGCAGGTATTGGTGAAGAGTTTAATATTGAAAAACTTAGGTACGGAAAAATCATTCTTATGACCGATGCGGATGTCGATGGTTCTCACATTAGAGCACTACTGTTAACTTTTATATACAGGTACTTCAAAGAACTAATTATTAATGGAAACATTTACATAGCGCAACCTCCTCTATACAAACTAAAACATTCAGGCAAAGAAACTTATATCTATTCTGAAGATGAAATGACTGCAGCTAAAAAAGAAATACCTGAAGGTGCTAAATTCAATATCCAAAGATATAAAGGTCTTGGTGAAATGAACGAAGAACAACTTTGAGATACTACAATGGATCCAGACAATAGAAAACTTTTAAAGGTAACGATAGAAGATTCAGAATCAGCTGACAGAGTTTTCCATGATTTAATGGGAGACATTGTTGAACCAAGAAAAGACTTCATTACTAAGAATGCGAAGTTCGCGAGGTTAGACGTTTAATATGGAAAATAATAAAAAAGAACATAAAGGAATAATAAATGACATATCAATAGTAAAAGAAATGGAAACATCTTTTATTGATTACGCTATGTCAGTTATTGTCTCAAGAGCAATTCCGGATGCTAGAGATGGATTAAAACCTGTTCACAGAAGAATATTGTTTGCTATGGGAGAGTTAGAAATGATTCACTCGAAACCATTTAAGAAATCAGCTAGAGTTGTCGGAGAAGTATTAGCTAAGTACCACCCTCATGGTGATTCATCTGTTTACGAAGCAATGGTGCGTATGGCACAAAGTTTCTCACTTAGATACCCACTTGTATGAGGACAGGGAAACTTTGGTTCAATCGATGGTGACTCAGCCGCTGCTATGAGATATACAGAATCGAGACTACAAAAACTTTCTTCATTATTACTTAATGACATTAGAAAAGATACAGTGGACTTTGTTCCTAACTACGATGGTTCAGAATTAGAACCTAAAGTATTGCCTTCGAAAATTCCAAACCTTCTAATGAATGGTTCAACTGGTATTGCTGTTGGTATGGCTACGTCAATACCTCCACACAACCTTGTTGAGTTATTCAACGCAGCTAAACTACTTGCAAGAAATCCAGATGTTGACATTGAAGATTTAATCAAAGAAGTTACTGCTCCTGATTTTCCTACAGCAGGAATAATTGTTAATGCTAATGAAATAGCAGATGCATACAGAACTGGTCGTGGTAGAGTAATTATCAGGTCTAGAGTAAATATCGAATTTGACGAAGTGAAGAATCAAGGAACTCTAATAATAACTGAGATTCCTTACATGGTTAATAAGTCAAATCTTATTATAAAAATAGCTGACATTGCAAAGAGAAAACAAATTGAATCAATTTCAGATATCTCTGATCAATCAAACAGAAAAGGAATTAGAGTTGTAATCAAACTTAAAAAAGGATTCATTCCTGAAGTTGAATTAAACAAACTATTCAAACTAACTCCACTACAAACTTCGTTCCCAATCAACATGCTTGCATTAATTAATGAAAGACCTGTAACTCTTAATTTGAAAACTGCGCTTGTTGCGTTTGTTGATCATACAATAGAGGTCCTTGTTAGAAGAACAAAGTTTGAATTAGAAAAAGCAGCTTCAAGAAAACATATTCTTGAAGGACTATCGATTGCTCTTAATGATATTGATAATGTAATTTCAATAATCAAAAAATCTTCGGATAACAAGAATGCTGTAACTCAGTTATCTAGTGTCTTTGGATTAACAGAATCACAAGCAAAAGCAATTCTTGAAATGAAACTTCAAAGACTTACTGGTTTAGAGAGAGACAAACTACAAGATGAAATTCAAAAACTATCTGAATCAATTGATGGTTTCGAATCAATTCTTGAATCAAAAACAGAACAAGTTGATTACGTTATAAACGAATGAACAGAAATCTCTAACCAATTTGGTGATGATAGAAGAACTGAAATCAACAACATCAACATCTCTAATATCGTTGATGAAGATTTAATTCCAATGGAAGAAGTTGCAATCACTCTATCTAAAGAGGGTTACATCAAGAGACTTCCAATTAGTGAATTCAAAACACAAAACCGTGGAGGAACTGGATCTAAGGGTGCTTCAACAAAAGAAGATGACCATATCAATGAGATTATAATTGCCAACACACATACAGACATGTTGTTCTTTACATCAAATGGTAAAGTGTTCAGAATAAGAGCACACCAAATACCTCAATTCGGTAAGGTTGCTAAGGGGATTCCAATCATCAATTTAATTCAAATTGAAAAAGACGAATTCATTACAGCAACTCTTAAGGTTGATTCATATGAAGACAACGCATTCTTATTCGTTACTTCAAAAGGATTAATTAAGAGAACAAATGCTTCAGAATATGAAAGAGTAAACAAAAATGGTAAAGTTGCCATAAGGTTAAACGAAGGAGACTCCCTTATAGATGTAAGGAGAGTTCCTACTACTGAAAATCATGAAGCTCTTATTGGAAACTCAAATGGTAAAACAATTAGATTCCCAATTAGTGATGTTAGATCAATGGGTAGAACAGCTGCTGGTGTAAAGGGTATAACACTTGACGGTGGAGAAGTAGTTGCTTTCACAACATCATTCCTTGGAGATAAAGTATTCTCGCTTTCAGAAGAAGGTTATGGAAAGATTACTCCTATCGAAGACTACAGAATGACTAAACGTGGAGGTAAAGGTGTCGCAACAATAAATACATCTAAAGCTGGAAAACTAGTAACAGTTAAAGCTGTATCAGGCGATGAAGACGTTATTATCATTACGACAAAAGGAACTACGATTAGAACAACTCTAAATCAAGTTGCTCAAACAGGGAGAAACACAAAAGGTGTTAAAGTTGTTAAGCTAAGAGACGGTGAATTAATTTCATCAGTCGCTATCATTCAATCTGAAGATTCAATGATTAGAGAGATTGATGAAACAACACAAGAAATGAAAGCAATTGTTCAAGAGACACAAGAAACATTAATTTCAGATCAAGTTGTTTCACCTGAAGAAGAACAAACAACCTATCAAGATATCAAATCATTGATAGGCGAAGAAACAAACGAAGAATAAGGTTAAGGCCTTATTTTTTAATGTAACATTCTATTATGTTTAAGAACAGTAGCATTACAAGACTTAAAGCTTTTGATAGTAAAATGCACAAAATAACAACTGGTTGACTTTACGGAACAATAATTGTATCGTTGGTACTTTTTGCTTCAATTTTCCAAATGGTTCAATTCGGAATGGGTGGTGGACATTTCCAAGACATGACGCCATGAGTTGGTTGAGTTGCTTTAATATCTATGACAATAGCGAATCCGATGGCAATCATTTCCGCACTTTGAATGTCTCTTAAAAAGAAATCACACTTCTTCCCATTTATGATTTCATCATTCTTTTTCCTAATATATTTCACAATGATTGGTCTTTGGTATCAATTTATTAGCGTAATAATTACTAGTGTTCTTGTTTTACAACAATTCCTTCAATGAGACAAAAAAGACAATGGCACAGAAGTCAAATCTCTTAAGATTTCAGTAACATTAATGTTAATCTCTGGAATAGTTTTAACATCTCTAGGATTAGGATTCCTAATGTCGCTATTCGGTGAGACATCAATGTTACACAACCCCAACCCTTATCTTGATGCATTTGCATTACTAACAGTAATAGCAGGGTTTGTACTAATAATCAATAATTACAAACAAGGTTTTCTAATGTTGTATCTTTCGAACATAGTTTTAATCATTTTGTTTGTAGTGTTAGCTCAATGGGCATCAATGATTATGATTCTAGTATTCGTACTAACAACCGATCTTGTTGGCGTGTTGCATTGAAACATTAAATACGCAGAACAAAACAATGCGAAATAAGCATTGCTAAACCATAGAGATGCAAACGAAGAATAAGGTTTTAGACCTTATTTTTTAATGCTTTAATGTAAGATTTCATTATGTTTAAAAACAGCAACATTACAAGACTTAAAGCTATTGATGGCAAAATGCACAAAATTACAACTGGTTGACTTTACGGAACCATTATTGTATCTTTGGTACTTTTTGCTTCAATTTTCCAAATGGTTCAATTCGGAATGGGTAACGGTCCTTTCCAAGACATGACACCATGAGTTGGATGAATGGCTTTAATATCAATGACAATAGCAAACCCGATGGCAATCATCGCAGCGCTTTGAATGTCGCTAAAAAGAAAATCATATTTCTTCCCATTCATAATTTCATCATTTTTCTTCCTTATTTACTTCACGATGATTGGGCTTTGATACCAATTCATTAGAGTGATAGTTGCCAGTGTTCTCGTTTTACAACAATTCCTTTCATGAGACAAAAAAGGAAAAGGAACTGAAATTAAATCACTTGATGGTTCAGTAACATTAATGTTAATCTCTGGAATAGTTTTAACATCTCTAGGATTAGGATTCCTAATGTCACTATTTGCTGAGACATCTATACTATATAATCCAAACCCATATCTTGATGCATTCGCACTACTAGCGGTAATAGCAGGGTTTGTATTGATAACTAATAACTACAAACAAGGTTTTCTAATGTTCTATCTCGCAAACATAGTTTTAATCATTTTATTTATAGTGTTAGCTCAATGAGCATCGATGATAATGATTTTGATCTTCGCACTAACAACTGATCCGGTTGGCGTGTTGCATTGAAACATTAAGTACGCAGAACAAAACAATAAATAGGGGTAATAACCCTTTTTTATTTATAATTATTGTATGATTAATATTAAAAAATTAAAACTAAACAAAGATGTTTATGTAAAGGCATTTCTAGACAAAGGAGCAGACTTATCGAACGAAGTAAATCAAGTAATTGAATTACATGATAAGTGACTTGTTGTACTTGAAAAAGAAAACAAAGCTAGAATGGAATCTAACTCAATTTCTTCACAAATTTCAAAGGACCCAAGTCGTAAAGATGAACTATTAGCTGAAGCTGTTATTCACTCAGACCAAGCAGATAAATTTACAACAGAAGCAAAGGATTTACTAAAGGAAATAACAGATATCTCATCGACATTTCCAAACGTTGCATCAGCGTCAACACCAATTGGTAAAGATGAAGCAGATAATACTGTAATTTCGGAACATCATATCGAACTACAAACACAAGGTAAACCACATTATGAAATAATGGAAGAACTAGAACTTGGCATGCAGGAAGAATCAGGTATTTTAGCCGGTAGTAGGCACGTAATATACTCAGGTAAGGGCGCAGAACTCGTTAGAGCAATAGAATTGTATTTATTAGATATGAATATGAAAAATGGGTTTAAACTAATCACACCCCCTGTTCTTGTCAATTCAGAAATGCTTTATAACACTGGTCAACTACCTAAGTTTAAAGATGATTTGTATGAACTTAAAAATGGACAATATCTTATACCGACAGCGGAGGTTCCATTAACAAATCTTGTTACAGGTAAAATGTTAAAAGAAGAAGAGTTGCCAATTAGGTATACATCTTTAACTAATTGCTTTAGATTAGAAGCAGGATCAGCTGGTATGGACACAAGAGGAATAATAAGACTCCACCAGTTCAGAAAAGTCGAACTAGTGTCAATTATAAACCCGAAAGATCACGAAACTGAACTTAACTTTTTATTAAAGACAGCAACATCAATATTGGATAATTTAAAGATTTCTTATAGAATAGTCGAATTATGTACTGGAGATCTTGGTTTTTCAGCAGAGAAAACATTTGATATCGAAGTTTGACTTCCGGGACAAAACAAATACAGAGAAATTTCATCAGTGTCATGTATGTCTAACTTCCAAGCGAGAAGAATGAACACAAGATTCAAAACAAATGGAGAAAAGGAACTAGTTTACACACTGAATGGTTCATCACTAGCGGTTGAAAGAACCTTTGCAGCGATCATAGAAAATTACTATGACAATGGAAAAATAATGATTCCTGATGTTCTTCAAAAATACCTTGATTTTAAGGAAATATAACATTTTACTACTTCTAGTATAATAATATTGTCGCAACGAGACACTTGTAACCTGGTCAGGCCGGAAACGGAGCAGCCACATCATTTAAGTCTTGTGTGTGACTTTTTTTGTACCAAAATTAAGGTAAAATTACTTTAATATGGAAGCGTTATACAGTAAATATAGACCAACAAATTTTGAAGAGGTTGCTGGACAAGTAGTACCTAAGCAAATATTGTTGAATTCTATTAGAAAAAACAAGATTAATCATGCATACTTGTTTTACGGAATTAGAGGTACAGGTAAAACAACTCTTGCTAGAATCTTTGCAAAAACAATAAATTGTGCAGCTGACACAGCTCCTTGTAATATGTGTGATTCGTGTAAGTCGATTAACCAATCAACATCATTAAATGTCATTGAAATGGATGCTGCCTCAAATAGTGGTGTCGAAGATGTAAGATCACTTATAGCTAATTCGTCACTAATTTCACCAGATGGTAAGAAGAAGATTTATATCATTGATGAAGTTCACATGCTGTCTAAATCTGCATTCAATGCTTTGTTAAAAACTCTTGAGGAACCACCTAGGGACACAATGTTTTTGTTTGCTACAACAGAAATAAACAGAATACCTGACACAATTCTATCAAGAACCCTTGTAATCAACCTACAGACTTTATCTGATGAAGACATTTCATCAACTCTTGAGAACATTGTTATTAAGGAAGGTTCTGATTTCGAAAAAGGTTCTATCGAGTACATAGTGTCACTATCGGGTGGTTCTATGCGTGATGCAATTACCTTATTAGAACTTTGCTTGCTTTATTCAAATTCATTAAAAATAGGTGATGTAATCAAGGTATTGGGCATAATCAAAAAAGAAGAAATAGAAGATATGCTATTAAGAAACCCTATGCTGATCAAGGAAGTCTTTGAAAGACCAGAAATAGATCCTAAGAGGCTACTGTTGCTCGTTATAGAGACATTAAACAGTTTTTTCATCAATGGTAGCATGACGAAGAACTTAAGCATCCTATCTGCTGATCTTTTACAAGTTTTTATGACAATTAAGGACCCTAACCTTCTAAGGAGTGCTATTCCTTCAATAATATTAAGAAATATAAATGTTCCACGTGAAACATCTTCAAAGATAATTGAAGTTAAACAACAAGAATCCACAATAAACACCCCTATAATTGAAAAAGTAATTGAACCACCAGCTGTTGATGCAAATACAAAGGAAATACCTCAGTCCGAAGACCATCAATCTGATGAACCACCAGTTATTGATACGGATACAAAGGAAATGCCTCAATCTCAAGACCAACAAGCTACTGAACCGTCAAAAAACACACTGCTAGACCATGTTGAGACACAGGTGATACCTAATGATGTTGAAATAACCTATGAATCAGAGAAAAAACAACAAACTCCATCAAATGTTCCACGTGAAACATCTTCAATAACGGATAGTTTAACGATAATGCACTATGAGACAGTCTTATTTGAGCAAAATGAACTAAAAAGAGAAAGATTAATTGAAATGTGGGAATTAATGATCTCTGGTAACAACAAATATACCAATATTTTAATGACTGGTAAGATACTAGCGTCATCTGAATCTGCAATAATACTAGGATTTTCTAATGAAATGGAATTAAATGCATTCAAATCATTATCTCTAGACCACGATATGTATGATGAAGTCGAAAGAATTCTTGGTTTTAGACATATGATATTACCTATATTACCAGCTAACTGATCAAAAGTCACTCAAATGTATAAAAAACTGGTTTCAGAAGGTAAAACACCCAAAGAAAACACAAACATAGACAATTATCTTGAAAAAAAAGAGATAATTAAGAAAGATAGTGCTCAAGCACTATTCGGAGATTTTTTAGAAAATGAATAACAAATTAGACAATTTAACGTCAACGATCAATAATTTACCTGGTATGTCAAGAAGATCAAGTCAAAAACTTGCTACTTCTCTAATAGAAAACAATAGATTAGAAAACATCGACTCATTAAAACAAATGGTGGATCAATTATCGAATCTATACATATGTGAAAGAACAAATGTAATATCTTCGGACTCAATTTCTAAACAATCTATGAAGAATCACCCAACTACTTTCATAGTTAATACAAATAATGATTATTCGAGTATTTCAGACACTCTTGAAAACGTTTCCTTCTTTGTTTTAGGTCTTAGTACCTTTTCGAAAGGGAATATAAACATAGTAGACTCTAAAATTCAACAGCTCATTAAGTTTATATCAACATCAGCAGTCAAGGAAGTCGTATTTGCCTTAACACCTAATATGGAATCTGAACTTTTAATTAAATCAATAATTAGCACAATTCTATTAGAAAACAATGAAATAACATTCTCAAGAATAGGTGTTGGAATTCCATTTGGTGGATCTGTATCTAATCTTGACGAAAAAACACTAGAACAGGCGGTGAGCAGACGTGAAAAATTATAAAAACAAATTTATAACTTTTGAAGGAACAGAAGGTTCAGGTAAATCAACAATAATAAAGCTTTTATCAGTGGAATTACAAAATAATGACATTAATCATTTTGTGACGAGAGAACCAGGCGGTAATGGACTGGAGATTGCAGAAGATATAAGAAATATCATTCTTGAAAACGGAGAAATCCATCAATTAACTGAACTTCTTTTATACGAAGCATCAAGAAAAGAACATTTAGATAAAAAAATCATCCCAGAATTAGAAAAAGGAAACATTGTACTCTGTGATAGGTTTACTGACTCATCAATTGCATACCAAGGTTCAGCAAGAAAATTAGGTGTTGACATTGTTAAGCAACTTAATGAAATAGTTGTAGGTAAGTACGCACCGTCACTAACGATATTTTTTGACATTAAGCCTGAGGAATCATTAAAAAGAATTTTTTCATCAGATAGAGAAGTAAATAGATTTGACAAGTATGATATTAAGTTTCACAACAACGTTTATGATGCTTATAAAAAACTTATAGACGAAGAACCAGGAAGGTTTGCAGTTGTTGATGCTTCAAAATCTGTTGAAGAAGTTTTGGAAGATGTAAAGGAAATAATTTTCAATCATGTCAAAAATTAGTCTAGTCAGAAATTTTGAAAAGTCTGATTCTATAGAAACAGCAATCACTGGCATTGTAAATCTTGAATCATTATTTTCAAAAACAACAACTACCAAAATTAATGGAGTGGATGCTTGAAAAGCTTCATCTCTAAAAACATTAATTGATTTTATTTCATCTAATAAAGAATATGATATTGAATTGGGATTTTCAAAATGAACAAAGAATATCGAGGAAATCTACAACCAACTATCACCGACAATTGTTGAACCAATAATCAATTCAGAGAAGCTAGACTTTTTAGATCTTCCCTCCAACTTTAAATCTAAAACTATTGAACAGAAATATTCAATGATCAATATGTTGATGAATGAGAGAAACTTGACAGTTCAGGATTGGGTTAACATCAACCTTTCAATCAATACTGGGCTAATCAATATAGATCATGTGATTGCACAGCTTATGTTTAAAGAAGGATATAATGGCTAATTTATATATTATTGCCACTCCAATAGGTAACCTTGAGGACATAAGTAAAAGAGCAATTGAAACTCTTGGTTCAGTTGATAAAATCTACTGTGAAGACACAAGGAAATCATCATTTCTTTTAAAGTCAATATCAGTTACAAACAAGCTTGAATCACTTCATGATTTTAATGAAGAAAAGAAAGTTTCAAGAATCCTTTCAGAACTTGATATGGGATTGAACATCGCAATTATTTCAGATGCAGGAACACCGTTGATATCCGATCCTGGATTCAAAGTTGTAAAGGTAATATCAAAAACCGAACATCAGGTCAGATCAATACCGGGACCATCGGCTGTGACATCAGCATTATCAATCTCAGGTCTATCAACGTCTAGCTTTAGATTCGTAGGATTCCTGCCTAAAGAAGAGAAAAAGATAATCTCTATACTTGACCAAACATCATCAAAAGACACGATTGTTGCATATGAGTCACCAAAGAGAATCAATAAAACACTTGAAGTTTTATCAAAAATCGAAACTGTTAAAGAAGTTTCGATAGCTAGAGAAATTTCAAAAATGTTTGAAGAAGTAGTAGTTGGAAAACCATCTGAACTACTGAATAGGGAATACAAAGGTGAAATCGTATTAATGATTACACACGAAAAGAAAGACTTTGACATTAAAAGCATAGTTTCTATTCTTAAAAAAGAAGGACTATCAGACAAGACAATATTAAATACACTTCTTGCTACAACCAAAGAGTCTAAAAATAAAATCTACAAGGAGATCAAATCACATGAGTAAAAAAATATTTATTTCAACACCAATATATTATCCAAATAACAAGTTACATATAGGCCATGCCTATACTACGACGCTTGCAGATTTCTTATCAAGATATAAAAAACAACGTGGCTATGAAACATTCTTTCTAACTGGTTCAGATGAACACGGTCAAAAACTTGAAGATACTGCAAAAGAATTAAAAGTCGATACAAAAACTTACATAGATGAAATTGTTGCAACTTTTAAAGTACTTTGAGATAAATTAGGTATAGATTATGATTTGTTCATAAGAACTACAGATGAAACGCATAAAAGTTTTGTCAAGCAAAAGTTCACTGAATTAGTTGAAGCAAATTATATACATGAAGGTGTATATAAAGGTTTTTACTGTAAACCTTGTGAATCGATGTTCACAGAACAACAATTAGAGGAAACAAAGTGTCCTCTTTGTGGAAGAGAAGTAGACGAGATTGAAGAACCAACTTTCTTTCTTGAAGTTTCTAAATTTCAAGATTGAATCAAAGAAATTCTAGAAACAAAAAATATATTGCTTCCTGCCTTTAGAGTTCAAGAACTTACAAACAACTTCTTGGAAGACCTTAAAGATCTTTCTGTTACAAGAACCAACTTTCAATGAGGTATTCAAATAAATGAAAACACTAAACATGTCATATATGTATGACTAGATGCTTTATTGAATTATTTATCAGCATTCGAATACAAAGAAGCGCCATTCAGTCTTGAAGAAATATGAGGCAAAGATTCTGATGCTGAAATTGTCCAATTTGTAGGAAAAGAAATAACTAGATTCCACTCAATCTATTGACCAATCATTTTAAAGATGTTGAACTTAAGACTTCCTTCTGTATATGCACATGGTTGATTATTGAGTAATGGAGTTAAAATGTCAAAGTCCCTTGGTAATATAACTGACCCAATCGAAATGATTGAAACCTACTCAAGAGATGCTATTAGATTTTATTTAATGACATCAATATCAACAGGCGATGATGGAAAAATATCAAATGAACTTGTTGAAGAACTATACAATGGAATACTTGTTAATAAATATGCAAACTTGGTTTCAAGAACTTTCAAGATGATTGTTAAATATAGAGATGGAATTATTCCGGACATCAAACCAGAACTTTTAGATAACTTTGAAATAACAAAGAACGATTTTGAAAGTAAAGTTGATTCTTTTGAATACAATAAAGCAATGAAAACATGAATCTCATTTTTAGATGAAGTTAATGGATACATTGATATAACACAACCATGAACACTTGACGGTGTTGACAACGATAAGCTTGACTTAGTACTAAGTACACTTATTAATGCAATAGTTAATGCATCAGAGTTAATTGCTCCTGTGTTAATCGATTCATCAAAGATAACACTATCACAAATTGATCTTGTTAATGGAAAGTTAAGTTCTCTTGAACCTCTCCACCTATTTGAAAGAATAAAATAATATGAAATATGATGCTATAGTAATTGGAGCTGGTCATGCTGGCGTAGAAGCCGCTTGAATCTTAAATAAACTAGGAAAAAATGTTGCCCTAGTTACTTTCGCATCCTCAGACATTTCTGACTTACCTTGTAATGTATCAATTGGGGGCTCAGCCAAAGGAATTGTTGTTAAAGAATTGTTTATGCTTGGAGGCTTAATGCCATTTGCAGCTGATAGCACTCAGTTACAAACAAAACTTTTAAACACATCTAAAGGCCCAGCAGTTAGAGCACTTCGTGCACAAGTTGACAAAGTTGCATACCCGAAATGAATACAAGACAAAGTAGTTAAGTCATCAATTAACTTAATATTTGATGAAGTAACTACTTTAATGACAGACAATAAAAAGATAACAGGTGTTAAATTAGCATCTGGGAAAACATTAGAATCTCATAATGTTGTTGTTGCGACAGGAACATTTCTAGAATCGAAAGTTATGATCGGAAATGAAATCACATCATCAGGTCCAGACATGAAACCTTCATCAATTGAATTAGCTAAATCAATAAAAAGTCTCGACATCAAAACAATCAAATTAAAAACAGGAACACCTCCACGTGTAAAAATCAATTCGTTGGATTTGGATCAATTTAAACTCGAACCAGGCAGTGACAAACCTTTGTACTTTACTGAAATGGTTGACATTGATAAGAAGTATCAAAACATCGATGCATGGATTGCTCACACAAACGAAGAGACCCATAAAATAATTGAAGACAACATTACAAAATCATATCTATTCTCCGAAGAGATGAATGGTGCAGGACCAAGATACTGTCCTTCGATTGAAGACAAGGTTAAACGTTTTGCTGATAAGGAACGTCATCAAATATTTGTGGAACTTGAATCGGAATCTCTTGATACAGCTTATCTAGCCGGAATGTCCTCATCGATGCCAAAAGATGTCCAAGACAAATTCATCAACTCAATTAAAGGAATGGAAAATGCAGTCATTGAAAAATATGCATACGCCATTGAATATGATGCAATAGATCCGACGCAACTTAGACAAACTCTTGAACTAAAAGAAATAGAAGGTCTTTATTTTGTTGGTCAAGTAAATGGAACGTCAGGATATGAAGAAGCAGCGGCGCAGGGAATAATTGCTGGTATAAATATTAGTAATAAAATTGATGGTAAGGATGAATTTATTCTTAGAAGAGATCAATCATACATAGGTGTAATGATTGACGACATAACAACAAAGGGAATTGAAGACCCATATAGACTTCTAACATCAAGAGCAGAATATAGATTATTATTAAGAACAGACAATACAGTAAAAAGATTGTTTGATATCTCAAGCAAGTTAAATCTACTAGACGCAGAAACACTTGATAGGTTAGGCAATAATCTTGAACTAATGAATAATACGTTGAATCTAATGAAGGAAGTACGTATCAATTCATCTTCTGATGATTTGAAAAACATAGAAATTTCAATAGGGTCAATGACACTAACTGAATTAGCTAAAAGACCAGAATTGAAACTTCTAGACTATAGAGAACTGATAGAAAAATACATACCTGAAGCGGCAAAATTATCTGATCAAAATATTGAATCAATCGAAGTTGAAATAATGTTTGAGGGATACATCTCAAAGCAAGAAAAAGAAATAAGAAAATACAAAAAGAACAAATCAATGAAATTATCAGAGTCTCTTGACTACTCAACGATAGATAATTTATCATTAGAAGCTATTGAAAAGCTAACTAAATTCAAACCAACATCAATCCATCAAGCCTCAATGCTTTCTGGGATTAAACCAAGTGATATTGTGACTTTGATTCACAACATCAACAAAAAGGAAAATAAATAATGACACTTAAACAACTACTAGAAACAAATAATGTTTCAATAACCTCAGAACAATTAGAAAAATTGAATACTCTTCGTGAAATTGTATTGATTGAGAATAAAAATTTCAATTTAACATCGATAACTAAAGAAGAAGAATTCAATGTAAAACATATTCTTGATTCAATGAAATTACTTGAATATGATATTGATAACAAAAAAGTAATTGATGTAGGTACAGGAGCTGGATTCCCAGGTTTAGTATTAGCAATAATGCTTCCTAACTCTAAATTCACTCTCCTTGATTCTGCAGCAAAAAAGATTACATTCATTAACAAAACAATTGAAGAATTAAAACTTTCAAATGTTGAAACTGTTACATCAAGAGCAGAGATACATACAGAAAAATATGACGTTGTAATCACTAGGGCAGTAGCACCACTACAAATCCTATCTGAGATATGTCTTAATTTAGCAGACACACAACTCCATATGAAAGGCCCTAATATAGATGAGGAATTACCTGCGAACGCTAAAGACTTTAGTTTGAAGTTAGGTGTAGAAATCAGTGATATTAATAGATATAATTTAATTGATTTTGGTCGTACAATAGCGACGATAAAAACAATATCAAAACCTTCAAAAGGTTATCCAAGAATCTATTCACAAATAGTTAAGGAAAGTAAATAATGAAAATAATAGCAGTAACAAACCAAAAAGGTGGAGTTGGTAAAACAACAACATCAATCAATCTAGCCGCTGGACTAGGAATTAAAAACAAGAAAGTTTTACTTATTGATTCTGATCCGCAAGCAAACTCAACAACAGGTATAGGTGTTCTAAAAGAAGATATCAAAACTGATTTATTCGATGTAATCATCAATGATGCAGATATCAATGAATCGATATTAGACACTCCATCAGTTAATGTAGATCTAATACCAGCTTCAATAAACCTATCGGGAGCAGACATCTACCTATCAGTTGATAAGTCGAAAGACGAATACATTTTTAGTAAACAACTTAAGAACATTAAAAAGAAATACGACTATGTAATTATTGATTGTCCACCTTCATTGGGATTGCTTAATCGTAATTCATTAGTAGCAGCAGATTCAGTAATTATCCCTGTTCAAGCTGAGTACTATGCACTTGAAGGACTAACTCAACTACTATCAACAGTTTCACTTGTTAAGAAAATGTTTAATAAGAAACTTGTAATTGAAGGAATACTAATTACAAGATACGACAAACGTACTAATTTAGCCAGAGAGGTAAAGGATGAAGTAAGAAAATTTTTTAAAGAAAAAGTTTACAAAACAATGATTCCTACAAACACAACACTAGCAGCAGCTCCATCTGCGGGAAGAGATATCTTCCAATATGATAAAAATTCAACTGGAGCAAAATCTTACGATAAATTCGTACAGGAGGTCTTAGATGGCAACAAATAAAACAACGAAAAAAACAACAACGAAAAAAACAACAACGAAAAAACCAACTCTAAACAGAGGTTTAGATGCAATATTTGGAGATGGACTATCAGATCTTATAAATGATATTCAAAAGCCTGCTTCAAAAACAAAATCTGCAAAAACTACACAACCTAAAAAGAAATCAGACTTGTCACCGGAAGATGTAATGGTAAACACTTCGATTTCTAAAATTATCGCAAGTCCTTTTAACCCGAGAAAGCAATTCGATAAAGAAAAACTTGAAGATTTAGCTAATTCAATTAAAGAGAACGGACTACTTACACCTATTATTTTAAGACCTACAGTTGGTGGGAAATTCTACATAGTAGCTGGAGAAAGAAGATACAGAGCCTCTAAAATGGCAAATCAAAAAACTATAAAATCTATTATAGTTAATGTCACTGATAAGAAAATGGCAGAACTTGCTCTAATTGAGAATATTCAAAGAGAAGATCTTAATCCAATTGAAGAAGCTGTGGCAATTCAAAATCTTATTACACTTCATAAAATAACTCAATTACAAGCGTCAAAAACACTTGGTAAATCAAGGACATACATCACAAACACATTAAGACTACTAAAGCTTCCAAGTAAAATACTTGACTATGTTTTAGAAGGAAAAATGTCATTTGGACATGCTAAACCCCTAATATCACTACCAACAGAATATTCACTTGAATTAGCTGACAGAATAATTTCTGAAAAACTAACTGTTAGAGAAGTAGAGAACTATGCAAAAGCATTCAAACTAAGAGAAATTAGAGCTTCGAAACCAAAGAAACAAATTAAAAAAGATGTCCATCTAGAATATGTTGAAGAACTTATTAGAAAAAAAATAGGCTCAAAAGTAGTTGTTCAAGATAAAAAAATCATTATCAAATATAGAGACAACCAACACTTAAATAGAATACTATCTAAACTAGAAATAGGTGAAGAATAATGGCACTTAATATAGGTATAGTAGGTTTACCAAATGTAGGTAAATCAACACTTTTCAATGCAATAACTAATTCTGAAGTTGAAGCAGCAAACTATCCATTCGCAACAATCGAACCAAATGTTGGTGTAGTTGAAGTCAAAGACAAGAGAATAGATGTTCTTTCTGAAATATTTGACACTAAAAAGAAAATTTATACACAAGTTCAATTCACTGATATTGCAGGACTAGTTGAAGGAGCTTCTAAAGGTGAAGGTTTAGGAAATAAATTCCTATCCAACATAAGAGAAGTTGATGGAATAGCTCACGTAGTTAGACTTTTTGAAAATGCAGATATTGTTCATCAGTACTCTGACATCAATCCAATTAGAGATGCTGAAATCATTAATCTTGAATTAATAATTTCAGATATTGAACAAGTTCAAAGGTGAATGCAAAAGAACACGCGTAAGATCGAAGTATCGGGAGATTCAAACCAAAAAAAAGAACTTCTTCTTATGGGAGAAGTTAAAAAGACTCTTCTTGAAGAAAAGAAAGTCACTTCAATGAACTTATCAGATACTGAAACAAGATTCCTAAAAGCACAAAACCTTTTATCAATGAAAAAAATGTTGTACGTAACAAACATTTCAGAATCAGAAGTATCAGATCCTAAGACAAACAAACACTTTGAAGCATTCAAAGCATGAGCTGAAGGTAACAATGAGGTTATCGTTCCAATCTCGGCACAAATAGAATATGAAATATCAAAATTAGACTCTGAAGAAGATGCAATGGAATTCCTTACATCAATAGGTCTCGAAGAAACTGGTCTTAATAGTGTAACTAAACAATTATTCTACACATTAGGTCTTGAACAATTCTTTACAGCTGGAAAAGTTGAAGTTAGAGCTTGAACTTATACAAAAGGAATGCTTGCACCACAATGTGCTGGAGTTATTCATACAGATTTCGAAAAAGGTTTCATCAAAGCAGAAATCTATAAATTCGATGACATAGTTACTCACAGAACAGAATCTATCTTGAAAGAAAAAGGTTTATTGAAGCTTGAGGGTAAAGAATACCAAATGCAAGACGGAGATATTTGCAACTTTAGATTTAATAATTAATTAGATAAATTAATTAAATTGAGTTGTATCATATAGTTAGAAATGAAAAATATAGAATGTAGTTCACTTGGGACAATAACATTTACGGAACAAGTATTGTTTGACCTTATAGAAACGAAAGAATTTGTAAGATTACAGAAAATCAAACAATTAGCACTTGTTCATTTCACTTTCCCAGGAGCTATTCATACAAGATATGAACACTCTTTAGGTGTTTATGAATTGGCAAGAAGATCTCTTGAAAAATTGAATCCAGCAGATCTTTCAGATTTCAATAAGATAGCATTATTGTCAGCTGCGCTACTTCATGATGTAGGTCATGGACCATTTTCACACCTCTTTGAAGGAATTTCTGGTGTTAAACATGAAGAGTATACAAGGATGATAATACTTGAAGAGAATTCAAGTATTAACAAAATACTTGTTGGATACGATTCAAAGCTACCAGCAGCAATCACTTCAATAATTGAAGGGAAACACGAACTAACGTATTTAAACCAATTGATATCATCACAAGTTGATGTTGACAGGATGGACTATCTTATTAGAGATAGAAAAAATTGTAGAACATCATTTGGTTTAGATAATCCTGACTACTTAATCAAGTCAATGATTATAGTTGATGGATATCTAGCATTCAACGAATCCGCAATTTTTGAACTTGAAAACTTACTAGTAGGAAGAATGCATATGTTCCAATCAGTTTATTCATCACCTAAATCCCTAGCTGCCTCGCTTTTAGTTAAACTATTTTTTAACAGAGTAGGTCAGCTAATTAGTGACGAAGTTCTATCAGATCAAAGTTTCAAAATCTTTTCGACGATAATAAATAAACATAAACTTGACTTCAATGATTTCATATCATTAGATGATGAATCGGTAACAGACATGATGAAGCAATTAATCGGAACCGATGTAGTTCTTGATAAAATAATTGATTCAATTCTAAATCAGAAGACACCTAGTTTTATGGAGGTAGATACTGATTCAACTTCTGAGGAATTTGGACAGGGAACTTCTTGAGACTACATAGAAACCAAAAGTCCGTTGAGTAAATATGGCGTTCCATCTCACTTCGTTACACAAGTACTTGTCGGAGACAAACTTGTCGATATTGAAGATGCATCACCGCTAATAAAACTTGTATATGAATTATCAAATTCAGCAGATAAGAAGAAATATAAGGTAACAATATAATGAACATTAAATCAAAAATTAAACAACTAATCATTCAATCATTGAGTGATTCAAACATAACAATAGATACTCCAGTAATAGAAATCTCTACTAATAATAGACCAGATATTAATGCTGATTTCGCTACAAACATTTGTATGAAATATGCATCCTTTGCTAATATGAAGCCAATCGAACTTGCTGAGCTTTTGAAAGAAAAATTGGATAAGTCAACTCTATTTGTTGATGTAATAATTTCGAACCCTGGTTTCATTAATTTCAAGGTTTCAAATGAACTACTAATTGAATATGCGATGCCATTCAAGAATTCAACCTATAAGCCTAGTTTTGAATCAAAAATATTGAATATTCATTATGAGTATGTTTCGGCAAACCCAACAGGTGATTTACACATAGGTCATGCTAGAAATGCCGTTGTTGGAGATTCAGCAATAAGATCACTTGAATACATTGGTCACAATGTTACAAAGGAATATTGAATTAATGATTATGGTAATCAAATCAAAACGCTCGCTGAATCAGTATATTATTACTATTCAAAAGAAGCAGGAATAGAAAATAATTTTGAAAAAGAAAGCATTGGATACCATGGTATTGAAATAAAAGAACTTGCTAAAAAGTTATTTGAAGAACATCAGATGGAATTCATTAAAGATACAGAATCAGAATCAATAGATTCAATAGCTGACATATCAATAGAACACTTTTTTAATCAAATCAAAGAACTTTTAGAAGTGACTCTATCTGTAACAAAGTTTGATAGATATGTATCTGAGAGAAAATACTTTGAAGACGGAACAACGGAAGATTTATTGAAAGAACTTGAATCTAAGAAAGCAACATATGAAAAAGATGGAGCACTATGAATCAAGACGGAACAAGAAGGTGACGATAAAGATAGGGTTCTAAGAAAAAGTGATGGAAGTACAACATACATGGTTGGAGACATTACATATCATAGAGACAAATTCAAAGGCAACTTCGATTTAATAATCGACCTTTGAGGGAAAGATCATCATGGTTATGAGAACAGAGTTAAAGCAGCAATGTCACTTCTAGGATTCGAATCAGAAAAGATGGAAGTTGACTTTATATCAATGGTTCAAATATACGAAGCAGGTAAAAAGATGAAAATGTCTAAACGTGCCGGAACTTCATTAAGGATCAAAGATATGTTAGAACTAATGGATGCAGACTTGTTAAGATGATTCCTACTATCAAAATCTAGAGAACAAAACTTGGATATTGATGTTGAAGAGGCTTCTAAGAAAGATTCTTCAAACCCATACTTCTATGTTCAATATGCTGTTGCGAGAGCACATCAGTTAATGAACAAGTATCAACTTGAAAATAAGATAGAAGACATTACTGAGTTCAAATACATAGGAGCTTCTGAGAAAGAAAGAGATCTTATGATAAAAATAGCTAAATGATCTGAAGTAGTTATGAATACGGCCAATGCGAGAGATGGATATATTGTAGTTAATTACTTAAGAGAATTAGCAGCAGCATTTCACTCATTCTACAATGACTCAAAAATAATTGAAGCAGAATATAAAATAGCTAGCGAACAAATATTGCTTGTAAAAGCATTCGTGAACGTTGCGTCTGTGGCGCTGAATACAATTGGAATTAAACCAATGGAAAAAATGTAAGGAAACAAAATGATTAAATCAACAGGAATTATAAAATATATACAAAAAAAAGGACCTCAAACAACACTTGAACTTTTCAACCAATTTGAGGCAAAAATTAGGAAAGCAGCACCTGGTATCGAAGACGAATCAAGGTTACTAGCCGCACTATTCAATGAACTAATCATTGAAGGCGATATTATAAAAACGCCTGACAACAAATGAAGTCTTAAATCAATACAAGACGAAGAAGTTCTTTATGAAAAAGAACTATCAAAAGAAGTTAATTTAGCAATAGAAGAAAAAACAGTAGAAGTTCAATTAACAAAAGTGGATGAATAATGGTTAATACAAAGGAAATGCTTAAAAAGGCACTTAACGAGAACTATGCAGTGGCGCAGTTCAATATAAACAACTTGGAATGAGCAAAAGCTGTCTTGCTTGCTTCGCAATCAAAGAACTCACCAGTTATTCTTGGTGTATCAGAAGGAGCGGCTAAGTATCAAGGTGGTTTCAATACTATCGTTGGTATGGTTAAAGGTCTTCTTAAAGATTTAGAAATCACTATACCCGTAGCTCTTCATTTAGATCATGGAACATCATTCGAAAGTTGTAAAAATGCAATTGATGCAGGATTTACATCTGTAATGATAGATGGTTCTCATATGTCAATCGAAGAGAATGTTGAAATAACAACTAAAGTTGTTGAATATGCATCTAGATATGGTGTTTCAGTTGAGGCTGAAGTCGGAATTGTTGGAGGAGACGAAGATGGTATCAAAGGTGAGGTTAAATATGCTTCACTTGAAGAATGTAAGTTAATATCTGTTACAGGAATAGATTCATTAGCTGCTTCATTAGGTTCAGTTCATGGTGAATACAAATCAGAACCAAATCTTGGTTTTGCTGAAATGAAAGAAATTTCAGGAGCACTCAATTTACCATTGGTACTACATGGTGGTTCAGGAATCCCTGAAGGAGACATAAAGAAAGCTATTCAATCAGGGCAAACTAAGATAAATGTTAACACTGAATTACAACAAGTATTTACAAAATACCTTAGCGAATATTTCACAAACAATATGCATACAAAGCCCAAAGGTTACGATCCAAGAAAAGTTTTAAAGTCATCATTTGATGAGATTCAAAACGTTGTTAAAGAGACAATCACGATATTCGGATCAGAAAACAAAAACGAGAGTTAATCTCTTTTTTTTATGAAATTTTAGCTCAAAAATTGGTATATACTTTTGTTCTCAATCTTTTACTTTCAAAGAATTTAAGAGATAATAAATTAATAGTATTTTAGAGTATTATGGAAAAAAAGAACATGTCGAAAATAAAAAAAACTAACACAATTTTAATGTTGAATAACATCACTAAAACCTTTTTAGGTGGAAAAATTGTTGCGAATGATAAAGTATCAATATCAGTCAAACGTGGAGAGATTCACTCATTAGTAGGTGAGAATGGATCAGGTAAATCAACACTAATGTCAATTCTTTTTGGTTTATATAAACAGGACTCAGGAACTATCAAAATCAATGGTTCTATCGTAAATATGTACTCTGCTGGAGCTGCGAAACATCACAAAATAGGAATGGTTCACCAACACTTCCATCTTGTTGATGATTTCACAGTTCTTGATAATATCCTTCTCGGACAAGAAAACCCTGAACCAGATAAAAACATAACTGAATTAGCAAGCAACACAATAAAAGAGTTGACTCCTAAGATTAAAGAGTTGAAAGCAAAACTTTCAGCCGAAGACAAAGTCGTATTAAAGTCTCTAAAGAGCATTCAAAAAGAACTTGATAAGAATATTGAAGATTTTAAAAAATCAAACCTTACAATAAAGAAATTGAAATACTCTTATAAATTAGCATCACTAAAAACATACGAAGAGAAAACAAGAATAATTGAATTAATAGAAGACCAAGAAAAAATCCAAAGACAATTATTAAAGACAAATAAAATCAATGAAAAGAAGATTAGCAAACTTAGTGGAACTAAGTCTTTTGAGGTATTTTCATTAACTGTTGAAGTTTTCGAAGCTACTGAAATAATAAAATCGCAAAAGCTAACTACTTTTGGAATTTTAAATAGAAAAAGAGCAGAGAAAAGATTCAATATCATTTCGAAAAAATTTGATATCAACATTGATCCTGCAGCAAAGCTATCAACTCTATCAGTTGGTGCTAGGCAAATGGTTGAAATACTTAAGGTTCTTTGAATTGAAAAAGACATAATAGTTTTTGACGAACCAACAGCAACGCTTTCTATTATTGAAATTGATTCACTTATAAAAACAATAAAACTACTTAAAGCCGAAGGAAAGACAATTATCTTCATTTCTCACAAACTTGCAGAAGTTAAAGCATTGTCGGATTCTATTTCAATCTTACGTAAGGGTAAATTGATCAAAACATATGCAAAAGCAAGAACCATATCAATTAAAAAGGTTGCCAATGAGATGGTTGGAGAAAATATTTCTTTAACTTTCCCGAAGAGAACACCAAAAGAGAACACAAAATTATCGATTAAGAATCTTTCTTATGTTAGAAAAGATGGTTTTAAATCATTAGATAATATTTCTTTTGATGTTAAAGAAGGAGAAATCTTTGGTTTAGCAGGAATTGAAGGTAATGGACAAGAAGAGGTTTTAAATATAATCGCTGGTTTAATTGAACCCAATGATGGATCGATTATATTTGACGGTGAAACATGAGTTGATAAAAAAGATTCTAAAGGAGTCAATACATCAATCAAATCAAGAGCTAAAAAATACTCACATATTCCAATTGATAGAAAATCGCATGGTATAGTACCTGCGGCTGATTTAGCTTTCAACTCTATGATTACATCATTCCAAAGACCAAAATTCTCTAAATTGTATATTCAAAGAATCAAAGATGAAAATCTAAAAGAAGATATTCAAACATTGACTACTCACATTAAAAACCTTGAACTAAATGCTGAAAGCATACAAAATCAATACAAAGGTATTGATAAAGAAATCAGTTCTTCAATCAAAGCACTTGCATCTCTATATTCAGACGAAACTTTCTACTATAAAGAAAAGAATAATACAAAACTAAATCTTACTAGAGACGAAATTAAGAAAGCTGAAAAGGCAACTAAAAAACTTGAAAATTTAAAAGAAAACAGAATGACAATTGAAAATCACCAACTCTTACTTAAGGTGATTGAGAAAGAGCTTAACAAGTCAACTAAAAAACTTAACAATTTAAAATCAAAAAACCCAGGTTTCAATGCAATCATTGACACATCATCAACAGAGCAATATACTAATACTATAATTAATGACTTCAATGTTGAAGGAGCGCTTGCGGTAACAAATAAAATTTCAAACCTTTCAGGTGGAAACCAACAAAAGTTTGTTGTTGGTAGAGAAATCCTAAAGGATCACTCACTATTATTAGCAGGTCACCCTACAAGAGGTTTAGACATAGCTGCTATAAAAATGATTTATACTAATATAATCAAAAACAGAAAAGGCAAAGCCACAATTCTATATTCATTAGAAATAAACGAACTTCTTGCTGTCTGTGATAGAGTAGCTGTATTCTACAAAGGAAAACTAATTGATATTGTTGTTCCTAAGAAAACATCGATTCAAAAAATCTCAAACTTAATGATTGGAGAAAAATAATATGGCATCAATAGCAAAAGCAAAACACATTTCAAAAAGCACTGGAATCAAAAGAATAAGACCAGTAGTTTCATTGGTATCAATACTAATAGCATTAATACTTGGAACAATCTTGATGGCATTAATGGGTATCAATTGAATTGATTTCTTCTCAATGTTATTCATAGGTAACTTCGGATCAATCAATGCATTTGGTGATTTCTTAGGTAATCTAATGTGGCTACTAATACTTGGAGCATCACTAATGGTCTCCTTTAGAGCCGGTATATTCAATATTGGTTCAGCTGGTCAATTCGCACTAGCAGGAGTAACTGCCTTCTGACTTGGTGGAATACTAAATGCAGGTGGTATGGGACCAATGTTAATCATGTTCATAGCTATGTTCGTAGGAGCAGCAGCAGCATTTACAATTGGAGTATTGAAGACAAAGTTCGGAATACATGAAGTTGTAACTTCAATAATGTTCAACTGAATAATATTCTACTCAGCAATAATGATCATGAGTTCAACTGGATCTCTACTCGAAGCTAACAATATGAACATTGCTTGGTTATCATCATTATTTGGTAATTCAATAAAGATTAATACATCAATATTCTTTGTACCGTTAATCATAGCAGGACTTTGATTCTTATATAGATTCACAACATTTGGATTCAAACAAGATATTATAGGTTCAAACCCATCAGCAGCAGAAGCGATTGGTTTAAACAAAGATAAGGAATTATTGAAAACATTCGCACTATCAGGAATGCTAGCTGGTCTAGCGGGAGCAATATTTACTCTTGGAGTACAAGATGCTTTTGCAGGATCTGAAACTTGAGTTGAAATCCCAGGTATAGCATTCAATGGTATTACAATAGCATTACTAGGTGTTAATTCAGCTGTAGGTATTGTATTCTCATCAATCTTTGTTTCAATGTTTGAAACAACATCATTGATTACGGGAACAGTAACTAAACAGATTCCTATCGGAACACTTATCTTAGCGTTCTCACTATTCTTTGTTGCGCTTGGTGAAGTATTCATTAAGTATAGAGCACACGAAGATTTCTTCAGATGATTAGAGAAAGAACCAAGTGTTTCTTCAAATAAGAACGCAACTAAAACTTCTTCTAACAATGTGAAAGAAATTGCAAAACCAAAGACAACAAAACCTAAGTCTTCTAATTCTAAGACAACAACTAAGAAAACAAAGCCTAAGGCAAAGAAAGGAAATAAATAATGACGTTATTACTCGGATCGATACTTACATCAATATTTATACTGTTTGGAGTTTATTCACTAGCATCATCATCAGTTCTAGTTTCTGAAAGATCAGGAACAGTCAACATATCAATTGAAGGAACAATGATTATGGGAGCAATCACTCAACTAGTACTGCTGTCTCCTAATGGAGCAGGAATGATTGAACTAGGAGTAGTTGGAATTCTATTGTCACTATTAGTGGCAGGAGCAATAGGTTCAATATTTGGACTATTACTTGGAATAGCAGTTATTACTTTCAAAGGTGACCACGTAATTGTGGGAACTGCATTAAATCTACTTGCACCAGTATTATCATTAATGATAGCTATAACTGTATTTGGAACAACGTCAGGTGGAAACTCACCACCATCACCATTGCGTCCAGGAAACTTTGATTACCTATCATTAGTATTCATGGGAATTGGAATAATGGTCTTGTTTGGATCATGGTTCTACTTAGCAAAAACAAAGTCTGGTTTAAGATTAAAATCAGCAGGAGAGAATCCTTATTCATTGGAAACAGCTGGAGTATCAGTATCTAGACAAAGATACATGGCTCTAATAGTTGCAGGATTCCTTGGTGGAATGTCAGGTGCAATGGCATCACATACATTCACTAACTTCCAACACACTGTAACGGGAATGGGGTTCATTGCAATCGCGATTCTAATCTTCGGACAATGAAGAGTTGCAGGAATAACATTAGGAGTCATAATTATGGCAATCCTATTTGGGACAATGACACAATGATTACACTTTGGATGATCAATACCTCGTGAAGTGGTAATGATGATACCTTACATACTTCCAATAGTGGTACTGGTGTTTATGAAAAAATCAAACTCACCTAGAGCATTAGGTAAATCATTTAAGAAAGACGAAAGAGACTAAACAATATGAAAGCAAAAAATAAAAAAATAATAGCCCACGCAGTTGGGTACACAACAGCAATAGGAGTAACACTAGCAGCAACAATACCGTTTATGTTCAGTGCCTCACAATCATTTATGGGAGGAATCCATGAGGTTTCTTTCTTGTCGAATGTTCCTAACTATAGAGACAAAGGATTTAATGAAGTTTCACACGACGGAATGTATAACTATGCAAGATTAACAAATCAAAATGTAGGAGTTATGGGTGGAACATACTCAGAAACCGGTGAAAGTTACACTTCTGCTTTGAATACTTTATTCGATAATGGAGCTAAATATGTAACAGCGGCTGGGTTCAACCTTGCTGGGTTCAATTGAGATGAAGGTTTCCCACCAGCTATGGATCATGGAATGTCTAGGGTAATGACAGATAGAGATGCTGCGGGCGAAGAAGTCTGATCTATTCTTCTTGACGATAATGGAATGGCAGAATTTACTGAGGATGAATCAGGAGATGTTGCCTTAGGTTCAGGTATAAATAGAACTGTATCTGTTACATTTGCGTCCGAAGAAGCTGGATTCTTTGCTGGAATAGCTGCTGCAATATATGCAACATATCTTTCTGAAACATACGAAGAAATGGGAGCTATCATCGGAACATGAGGAGGCCAAGGATTCAATACTGTCTATAGTTGAATGTCTGGAATGGAACAAGCAGTTAACTGGTTCAATTATGCAATACTTGGCTGAGATACAACTGGAGCACTAGTTGATGGTAATGTTGTAGATACTTGAGCCGAACTTGATGGTACTGCAGGAAATACATTAGGTTTAGGTTTTGATAGAGTTACTATTTCTCCTGGAGATAATAGTAATGGCGGAGCTCAAACAATAGTTGATTATAATGAAATATCAACTATTGGATCGATAGAACATAATGATCCAGAATTGGATTCTTGATACACTGGAGGATTCACTTCAGACGGACCTGCTGATACTTTAGCTAAGGCGAAAATGCTTAATTACCTTAATGGTGAACATGATAAGAAAGCATCAGTAATTTTCCCTGTGGCTGGTCCACAAACACAAACAGCTCTTCAATCTATATTGGATAATTCTCCAACTTCTCAAGTAATCGGTGTTGACGTTGATGCAGTTCCTGCTTCTCCTGAATATTCAAACAACATTCTTGGTTCTGCAACAAAGAACCTAGGACAGTCAATGGAATATGCGACATGATATGCACAAAAATGAGTAGATCTATATGATATGAATTCAGTAGCTGCACAACAAGCTAATGATACATATTATGATGCTACTAGATCTGGATTCTTATTGGAATCAGTAAATGCAGATGGAAATCCTCAAACAGGAAACACAGATGGTTGAGCAATGAAATCGCCTGATTTTGACCCTAGAACAGATGGTGGAGCACACTTTGAGGGAACATTCCTTAATCAAGGTGTAGGATTCACCGATGGTGAACAACCACAACTTAATGAATCTCTTCTTTGATTACAGGAAACTGTGATGGAAATAGAAGAACCTGATTTCATAACATTTGGTGAATTAATGGAAATGGCATTTGAATGAAATGACTCTTCAATAGAAAAGCAATCATGAACTTTTAATGATGAAGGTCCATCTACTTCTGACAATCAATTTCCTTGATCAATCGATTGAACAACTTGAAACAGAATTTAATAAAAGAATATAGGGCAATGTCCTTATTTTTTTTTACTTAATTAATAATTAAGTATAATTAAACAAAGGTATATATATGTATAAATGAAGAGAAAATACAGTGATTTTTGGTCTTAGAGGCGCAGAAGGAATTGCTAAGGAAACAGCGAAAGCAACAGGTATTAAGTTTGGAGAGATAGAGCAAAAACTTTTTGCTGATGGTGAGATGTATATAAACTCACTTACATCAGTTAGAAATAAAAAAGTTTATATAATTCAATCAACTTCAAACCCAGCATCGGACAGATTAATTGAATTATTCTTGCTACTAGATGCATTGAAGAGATCATCAGCAACTGAATTGATAGTTGTATTCCCATACTATGGGTATGCAAGACAAGACAGAAAAGGTCGTAAGAGAGAAACGATAGCTGCAAAGCTAATGGCTAATCTTGTAACTACAGCTGGTGCTACAAAAGCTATATTAATTGATATTCACTCTGAACAAACTCAAGCATTCTTTGAGTGTCCAGTAGATTCAATAAGTATGATGAAAAGGCTTGCAAAGCATGTCCTAAGCATGAAAATTGATAACCCAGTAATAGTTTCTCCTGATCATGGTGGACTAAGCAGAGCGAGAGAATTTGCTCTAAACATAAATGCAGAGGTAGCGGTAATAGATAAAAGAAGACCTAACCACAATGAAGTTTCTGTACAACACATCCTTGGAGATGTTAAAGGAAAGAATTGTATCATTGTCGACGACATGATTGACACTGGTGGAACAATAGTTGCAGCAACAGCAAAACTTAAAGAAGAAGGAGCAAAGGATGTATTCATCGTTGCCACTCACTCAATACTTTCAAATGGTGCTGAGAAAAAACTTAAAGATGCAGGAATTTCAAAAATCATTACAACAGACTCAATTGATTCAACAAAGGCATCTGACTTTGTAACAATAATTCCAATTGCTCCACTAGTTTCAAGATTCATTGAATTAAATAATAAAAATGAATCTATACTAGATGATGATTCAGAAAATGAGACAAGCTTCATTAAGAAGATTGTTAAAAAATGAAACTAATAATCGGACTTGGTAACCCAGGAAAAGAATACGACGGTACTCGTCACAACATTGGTTTTGAAATAATCGATAGAATAGCTGATAAGCATTCATCAACTTTCTCAAAAATGAATAATGGTGTCTTCTCAAAGATATCGATGGCTAATGGTGAAAAACTAATAATAGCCAAACCAACAACTTTTATGAATCTATCAGGAAATTTTGTAAATGAAATTGCTTCATACTACAAGATATCACTTGATGATATTATGATTGTTCATGATGAAAAGAGTTTCCCAATTGCTGATAGCAAATTGAAATTCGATGGTGGTTCCGCAGGACACAATGGCATAAAAGATATTACTCTTAAAATGTCATCATCTGAATACATTAGATTAAGAGTTGGAATTGAAACAGACTCTAACAACCTCTCCGGACATGTTCTAGGAAAGTTTAAAAAAGACGAACAACAAAAACTTGATGACAACATGTCTAAATACATTAATATCATTGAGGATTACTCTGAGTTAACAAACTTAGAGCTAATGAACAAATACAACTAAAATGATCAACAAACTTAGAAAAAAAGTACTAGTAGCAGTATCCGGTGGACCAGACTCAATGTATCTTTTAAACAAACTAAACAGAAAAGCACTAATTGAACCTGTAGCAATACATGTTAATTATAATTTTAGGCCTGAATCAAAAACAGAAGAACAACTAGTCTCAAAGTTTTGTAAAAGAAATAACATTCATTTACACATTTTCAATGTTACTGACAAAGTACTTGAGAACTACTCAATGTTTAAGAATAAACAACATATGGCCAGAGAAATAAGATATGACTTCTTTGTTAAAGCGTCTAAGTTAGAAAATACATCAATAGTATATGTTGGTCATCATAGAGACGACTTCATTGAAACTGCAATTATGCAGAAAGAGAAGTCAGAGGATTATCTATTCTATGGGATTGAAAAGAAAACGGTAATTAAAGGACTTACAATATTAAGACCTCTATTAAAACTTTACAAAGATCAATTAGTTGTTGAATTAGAAAACCAAGATATAAATTACGCTATTGACAGGTCAAACTTTGATTCAAAATTCGAAAGAAACCACATCCGTAATAAATTACTTGTTACTCCTGGTGTTCAAAAGGAAGCTATATTTTTCCAATTTCAAAAAATCAACTCTTCAAGAGAATTGAAAAGAAAAAAACTCAATAAAATATATCTTAACTTCGTGAAGTCAAATTATTCAAGAACATTCTTTATGTCATTGACAGACGAAAATATGAAAAACTTAATATTCATTACAGTTTCAAAACTAGATATGAGAATAAATCTTTCAGCTAACAAAATAGAATCACTAATCGCTTATATAAAAGCTGGACATGGCTCTAAAGAATTCATTCTAATGGATGGAATAACACTATCAATGAGTAAAAATCAAATAGGAATTAAAAATGACAATAGATAATATAAAAACAACAGTTAAATACTCAAACGAAGAAATCGTAACAGCAACTAGAAAAGTTGCTGAAAGATTGAATGAGAAATTTAAAGACATCAATGGTGCTGTAACATTCCTTATTGTACTTGATGGAGCATTACCATTTGCGGCAGAACTAATGAAGCATATAAATTTCGATATGAAATTTGATTTCATTAGATCTTCTTCATATGTAAAGACTGAAAAGGTATCTTCACCTAAAATTAACTATTCATCTTTAGTAAATAACGAAGGTAAACATGTAGTCATAATTGACGACATGATTGATTCTGGAGAAACTCTTTCAAAGATTGGAAAAATTATTGAAGCAAATAAACCTGCATCAATCACACTCGCAATCATGTTTGCAAAAGAAACAAGAATAAAACAATCATACGAAGAGGTTGTTGCATTTGATGATAAGACAACTGGCTTTTTGGTTGGTTTTGGACTTGACTACAACAAGATGTATAGGAACCTCCCTTACATTTTAGAATTAGAAACTTAATATGATTTACGAAATATTTGAACCTGTAACACTTTGAATATTCCCCGTTTATGGATTGTTGGTAATGTCAGCATTTTTCATTGCAGTTATTTTTTCATATGTTGAATGAAGAAAGAATGGCTTTTCAAGATGACACTGAACAATGATAGTAATGCTAGGTTCATTTTTTGCAGTATATGGCGGAAGATGATGATACCTAGCTTTTAATCCGTCGGACATGCATCATTGATGATCATTTATTACCATAAGAGGTGGAAGGTCAATATTAGGAACAATAGCAACATCATTTTTTGCAATTTGAATCTATACAAGAACAATTGGTTATGACTTAGATTTCAGATATGTCTTTTCAATTATCGCTCCGAATATACTTCTAGCTCAATCAATAGGGAGATGAGGTAATTTCTATAATCAAGAAGTTTATGGAATGGCGGTTGAATCATTATCATGATTACCCAATTTCATACAACAAGGAATGTTCATTGATGGATCGTACAGAGTCCCACTTTTCCTTTATGAATCTGTATTAAATATGGTCGGATGAATATTCATAACTTTCATATTAAAGAATATGAAATCTATTAAACCAGGAGTACATGGTGCGACATATCTTACATGATATGGAATCACAAGAGCTTCAATGGAACTTTTCAGAGATCCACAGTTTGTAATGAAGATAGGTTGGTTTCCAACATCATTCTTCCTGTCATTCTTCTTCATACTGACCGGATTGATAATGATTTATGTGTATCAATTTAAATACACAAAATTAATGCTATGAATGAATTTCTATTCTAAGCCTCAGATTGCAATGATGAAGTCAAAAGTATTGATTTTCTTCAAGAGGTCGATGTTTATTATTAATTCATCAATAGCTAGAGAACAAAAGATACACACTGATAGAGTGTATAATAATGTCATAAACACCATATCTGAAATTGATATAGCAGAATTTAAAAAAGGAATAAAATATGAATACAACACATGAAGTTAAAAGAGTAGCGGTAATCGGAGCAGGGCCATCAGGAATGACGGCGGCATTATATGCAGCAAGAGCAGGATTTGAAACAACAATATTCGAAAAACAAGCACCTGGTGGACAAATGGTCAATACAGCTACTATAGACAATTTCCCTGGACATACAAACACTCCAGGTTTCCAATTAGCTAAGGACATGTTAGATACACTAACATCAACATCAGCAAATATCGTATATAAAGAAGTAACTCAAATCAGTAAAACTACTGATGGTTTTGAAATTACAACTTCCGATCAAACACAACCGTTTGATTATGTTATCTTTGCTTCAGGAATATCTCCTAGAAGATTAGAAGTTCCAGAATATGACAAGTTCTTCGGAAGAGGGATTTCAACGTGTGTAATATGTGATAGTTCTCTTGTTAAAGGAAAACCGGTTGTTATTGTAGGTGGAGGTAATTCTGCAATTGAAGAATCAATATATATTTCAAACATCGCTTCAGATGTAGTAGTAATAAATAGAGATGCTCAACCAATAGCTGAAGAATCAATAATAACAGCAGCATCAAAAATATCTAACATAACTATAATGAACTCTAAAACAATTGTTAATGTTAATGGTCAAAACTCAATTGAGTCTGTGACTCTCGACGATGGAACTGTCATTCCAACAACGGCAGTATTCACATACATAGGATGAATTCCTAAAACAGATTTAATCAACTTTGATATCGAATTAAATGAAGTAGGTTTCATTAAGGTTGATTCAAACAAACAAACATCACAAAAAGGAATGTTTGCAATTGGTGATATAACTGAAAAAGAATTCAGGCAAATAACAACATCAATTGCCGATGGAACATTGGCCGCTCTCTCATTAGGGAAATAACATGTTTGATAAACTTTCATTTTCTCAATTTGTTAAAAAAGACATTCTTATGTCAAACAGAAACGAAACAGAAACTTCTTTATTGTTAAAGGCTTTTTTACGTATGAGTTCAACATTTGAACTTGATCAAATTTTAATTAGAATTCCTAATAACGATTTAACTCCTGCATTAAAAAAATTAATAGAAAAAGAATACTCAATATCTCTTAAGGAAACTCTCTTTAAAAGATATTCAGTTTTGATTTCTGAAAACAAGAAATTTATTAAGGAAGTTAAAGATTATATTGATATTCCATTAATGAACAACAATGCTGAGTACTCATCATATATAGCAGGTCTATTTCTTGCAAAGGGATCTATTAACTCACCAACAACAAGTAGTTATAATTTTGAAATTAGAGCCAAGGAAATAACAAAGGCTCTTGATGTTCGTGAATTGTTTGAAGCAATGGGAATTGTAGTGAAAATTAGACAAAAAAACAATTGATATCACATATACGTCAAGAAAGCAGAAGTTGTAGCTGATGTAGTTAAAGTATTAGGGGCTCCGAATGCTGTTGTTATGTTCGAAGATGCAAGAATTGAAAGACACATGAGTTCTTCAATAACAAAACAACTTGCTATCGAAGAATACAATAGAGGCAAAACCATTACAGCATCAAAAAAACAAATTGCCGCAATCAAATTATTAAAAAAGAACAAACAATACACTTCTATGCCTAAAAACCTTAGAAACATCTCTATACTTAGACTTCAACACCCGGAAAGATCATTAATGGACTTAATAGTTTATTATGCTCAAAAACATGGTGTCGAACCATCGAAATCTAGTGTCAATCATTGATTTAGAGAAATAATTAGAAGAAGCAAATCCCAATAACATATGTATAACATTGTTAATTCATTATAATTATAATAATGAAGAAAATTAAGATTCAACAACCACCAGTAATAGTCGATGATTTAATCAAAACACAAGCTGGTTCTCTTATATTTAAGAGACTAAGATACAAATTTAATATGACTCTACCAGTCATTTTAATGTTTGTATCTGTAGTTTTTATTGTTCTTGGAACTTTGATGGCGGTATTTTGTTAACATGGTTAAAAAACAAGAACTATTAAGATTAGAAAATATAAAACTAATGATGAAAACATCTACTTCGTGAGAAGTAGTTTTAGAAGACGTTAATCTTGTTCTTTATGATGGTGAAATTACTGGTATTTTTGCTGAGTTCAACTCAAGAGGAGAACTTATTCAAAGACTTATTACAGGAGACCTTGATGAACAAAAATACAAACTGCAAACAGGTAAAATGTATGTTAAAGGTACGGAAGTCAACCCTTTAACTTCGTTCTATAAAGAACAAAAGACTAAACAAACAATTACATATCTTGCATCGAACACACATAATTATGCGAATACAAAAGCAAAAGATATCCTTATCCCTATAATAAGATCTTCTTCTGAAGGAAGACGTTTATCATACCAACAAGTTTATATGCTTGTCTATAAATTCATTTCTCAGAATTCTGTACTTGACACATCATTTGTCCTTGAAAGAAAATATAAAGATTTAACTCAACCTGAAAAAATCATTGTTGATGTTTTTGTAGCTTTACTTTCAACTTCGGAAGTAATTGTAGTACCTGATTTTATTTCAGACGTTTCACAAACAGACCAACTTTCAATCCTTACTTTGATCGCTTCATACATTAGTTGAAGAAAGAAAACGTTACTAATTGCATCCAAATCGCTAAAAATCCTTTCACAAATTTCAAACAACATTGGAATAGTTTATGAAGGAAAAATAATTGAATATGGGAAAGCAAGAGAAATAACACACAACTCAAGACATCCTTATACTTGGTCATCGCTTCTATCGGAACAAATGTACGACATGATTGGTAAAAACTATCACCAGTCAGAATATTCTACAGATACAGTTGGAGACTCTTTCACAAAGATATCTAAGTACTCAACACCGCTTTGTGCACATATTAAACCACCTGTAACTAATGTTTCATCAACTCATTGAGTTTATTACTGAGCAACAGCAATGAAAATCCCAATGCCTAAGCCAATGGAACTGAAGCAGTTAATTCTAAAAGGAGAGGTGTTTTAAATGAACAAAAAGAATACTCTAGTAAATTTCTCTTCTGTAACAACAAAAACAAAAACAGATTCTATGTCAATTACTGACTTTACTTATAAAGTAAACAAAGGTAAAGTCATAGGTATTGTTTCACCTAAGCCTGATTCTATACAAAGATATTACGAGCTTATACATGGAAGGTTACCAATAATGGCTGGTGAACAATCATTCTTTGATTATCATTCTCAGTTGAAAACATCTCCGACGAAACACTTCTTAAGTCTTAAAAATTCGATAATTGAAATCAGTGATATTAAACTTGATAACTTCATTACTGTAAATGAATCACTAATCAAAACTTTAAACTCTTCAAACTTTTATATAAATCATAAGAAGCAAATTCTTGATCCAATCAAAAGTAAACTTGACAAAGCAACGAAAAATCTTGATAAGCATCTAAATAATTTAGAGTTCTTATCTGATCAATATCTTAACGAAGCATCACAAAAGAGTTCGGCACTGATGAATGGAATACTAAATAAAGATTCATTAGCTAAAGAACAACATGACATTTCTAACAAAATATATGACAACTTGAAAAAAATCAAATGTTCCAGAGATGTAATCACTACTCGTAAGCATCAAATTAAAGATTCAACTAAGCAAATAAAAAGAGAAGCATGATTCAAGACTACAACTCTATATGGTGATCAAAACAAATATGCAGCAATCTTTGCCTCGTTTGAAAGTTCACAGGAATATGAAGTTCAACTATTAGAGAAACTTACAAACCCAGGTCTTCTTTTTGAAGATAAATATATTCAAGCATCAAAGGACTTAAGAAAACTTAAGATAGCAATAATTGATGTAATCAAAACTATGCGTGTTAGATCGCCAGAAATGACAGCCATCAGAAATGCTAAATCTGTAAACTCAAAAACTCTAGCATCTATAACTCTTGATATCAAGAGACACAAGAAGTTTATTTCAAAACTAATGAAACGTTTAAAAGAAGTGGACCCAATTGTTTTCTTTGAGAAAACAGGAGTACCTACAGTTGAGGATTATCTTTCTCATCTTAACTTTCAAATTAGAATCATCGAACAGACAATTGATCATAAATCAAAAAGAAATACTTTCACATTCGAAAACTTTAATAAAAGTATTCGTCATGCTATCGACTACGAAGTCAATAGACTAAATACAGAACTTAAAGAGTTACAAGCTTGAAGAGCAGCAACTCTCCAAACAGAGAGAAAACCTTGAATGAAAGGCCCATACTATGATGCGTTAGTTATAGCTAACGAAAAGCATTATGCTTATTTAGCATCAGCTTTAAGTGGTTTATCGGTTGTATACAATCAAGCTGCAGTTGAAATTATTAAGACATTCTCATTCACAACGGAATTCGAATCGAAGTACATATTTGGACTTGTAAAAGAGTACGTCAAATACTTCTACAAAATTGAAGTTTCATTGATTAATTACAGAACTAAGAACAAGGTTCAAAGAAAGAACCTGCAACTTAAAGCTGAAGTGTATTACGAGAAGAATAAGATTGTTGCTTTCAAAAAGGAAATCAAATCACTTGAAAAACTTATCGATTATAAAACATATAGAGCAAACCAAGAAAAACTTTTCATTGAAAATGAAAGTGAGATAAACAGTTTCTTTATTTCTGCAAACAAAAAGATTATTAATCTTCAAGACATGAGAGTTTCACAAAAACAAATTGATTTAACTGATCATCTTGTAGACGCTAAGAAAAACTTAGAAAAACTTCTTGAGTCTGAAACACTCCGTTTAGAAAATAGACCAGCAATTATTGACGAAAAAATAGAGCGTGTAGTAAGAAGACTTGCTTTCAATAAGGCACACTTAAACAATACGATTAATGAGTTCACTGAAAACCAGAAGATTCAAATTGCTACATTGCATGCAATAATTTTAGACCCAAGAATCATTACTTTCAACTCACCTCATCTAATGATTGACTCATATGTTGTTCCTCAACTTTTAAGTACATTCCAAAAGGTAGCTAAAGTCTTTAATATCACATTCATATTCTCAATTAAGAATTCAAACCTGATGTTCAAACTTTCAGATGAAATATTGATTGTTGAAGATAACAAATTATTAGAATTCGGAACACCAAAGAAAATCATTAAAAATCCAGTCAGAAGAGAAACAATCAGTTTACTGAAATCTGTGATGACTAATTATAATGAGACATTACAAGTGTGTGACAGAGTTGTTCGCGAGCATATCAGTGAATTTGCATCACTTGAAACAAAAGAAATAAAACGTGACCACCACGCATTGATCAAACACACACCTGGAGAACGTAAATAATGTTCAAGCTACAAGATAATCTTTCGAATGAGAAAGTAACGTTTGAATCAAAAGAAATAACTGCATATGTCTGTGGACCAACAGTCTATGATCATCCACACATTGGAAACCTTAGACCAATAATCACTTATGACATTATGTTTAGAATACTTAACTATCAAGGGATTAAGGTTAATTTTTTACACAACATAACTGATATCGATGACAAGATCATTGAAAAAGCAATCAATGAAAACAAATCTGAAAGTGAAATTACAAACTTCTATACAGATGAATATTTAAAGCTTCTTGATACTTTAAATGTAGTATCAATTAGCAAGGTAGTTAAAGTTAGTGATTCAATCACTGGGATCCAATCTTTTGTTAGTGAAATGATCGAAAAGGACATCGCTTATGAAATTGATGGCAATGTATTCTTTGATCTTGAAAAGTCTAAAGACTATGGAAAACTTTCTAATAGAACATTGTCTGAAAAAGACTTTGAAAATGAATTCACAAACTTAAAAAGAAATCCAAAGGATTTTGTTTTATGAAAGAATACAGATAAGGGAGTTCAATTTGATTCTCCTTGAGGAAAAGGAAGACCTGGTTGACACACAGAATGTGTTCACTTCATTGATGATTATTTCCATGGAAATACAATAGATATTCATGGCGGAGGAATTGACTTAAAATTCCCTCATCATGAGAATGAAATTGCTCAATTCGAGACTCTCAAAGAAAAGCCATTATCGAATGTTTGAAGTTACGTTGGTCATCTAACTCTTGACAACATCAAAATGTCTAAATCACTTGGAAATGTTTTTCTTGCAAAAGACTTCATAACTGAGTATGGACCCAATGTGCTTAGAGCATTAATGCTTTCGACTCATTATTCAAAACCAATGAACGTCACTCAAGATTTAATTGACATGACTATTAAGGAATTAAACAAATGATTCAATGCAATTGAAAATGCAGAAGTTAAAGAAATCAATGAAGAGAAAGTATCAACTGAACTTGTAAATGAATTCATTGAAACAATCTCAAATGATTTCAAACTAGCTAATGCAAAAGACTTCTTTAATAAAATATCGAAGAAAATAAATAACACAGAAAACGAAGAGAAGATTGTGTTGGCAAATACCTTGCTTAAAATTCTCTCAATAATAGGAATAATAAAATAATGTATATATTTGGATTAAATTCTTTGGAAGCAGCAAAGAAGAACAACATAAAAATAAAGAAGATATGAACAAATAGGACTGAAGATGTTGCTTACATCAAAGGTGTGGAAATATTCCCACTAGCAGACTTTAAGGAAAGGCTACACAACTCACAAGGTGTTGTAGCAGAAGTAGAAGACTACAAATATCTATCTGTTAATGAATTGCTTGAAAAAGCAAAAGGAAAGCATATCTTTATCACTGATAAAGTAACTGACCCACAGAACCTAGGAGCAATCATTAGGTCAATAGCGGCATTTGGTCATGGTGGGTTAATAATACCTAAGCATGAACAAGTTGGAATCAACGGAACTGTTATTAAGACATCAGCTGGAACAGCATTCACAGTCGATATAGCAGAATCAAATTCATTGATTCAATTAGTTAAAAAACTAAAGGATTCAGGATATTGAGTCGTTTCAACAGAAATGGCTGGAGATATCTCATTGGATAAACTTGCAGACATGGATCTACAGTTGGCAATCATCCTTGGTTCAGAAGGAAAAGGTGTTTCTCAAAAATTATCTGAGAACGCAGACTTCAAATTATCAATCAAAATGACTGATAAAGTCGAATCATTAAATGTATCGGCAACAGCAGCAATAATCTCTCATAACTTAATGAAAAAATAATATATGATTACATTGTAATTAAAAATTAGGAGAATTATGAGAAGAAACAATAAAGTTATACTAGTATGTGCAGAATGTTTGAATCGTAATTATTCACTCTTTAAAAGCGAGAACAACATTAGGCCATTAGAGCTTAAGAAGTTTTGTAGTACTTGCAACAAGCACACATTACATAAAGAAACAAGATAGCATGAAAAGACAACCAGCATTGAAAAGACTTCAGCATGACGCTAGAAGAACAAGATGATCAACACCAAAGATTACCTTTAAATCATTTGCTTTGACTTTAATGTTTATTACTGCAATGGCTCTACTATTATTTGGTTTTTCAACACTAATAGTAGAACTGTTTAAAGCAATAGGAATATAGGAAAAAATGGAATCAAAATGATATACGGTTCAAGTTATAACTAACTATGAACAAAATGTTAAAGAAGCATTAGAAAACAGAGAAATAGATGGAGACAATTCTGAAATAGAAGAAGTTTTTGTTCCCATCATTGATCACATTACAAAAACAGGGAAAAGAAGAAAAAAATCTCTATTCCCAGGATATGTTTTTGTAAAAGTAAACATGTCAGATAAAGCTTGATATGTTATTAGAAATACACAATACGTAACAGGAATAGTTGGATCATCTGGTCAAAGAACTAAACCAACTCCTGTACCTCAGTCACAAATTGATAACATTATCAAAAAGATAGCTGAAGCTTCAATTGAAACAGAATCAATGAACTCATCAAATCTTGAATTATCAAAAGTTGAATTTGAGATTGGAGACATTGTATTAATCAATTCAGGGTCATTCCAAGGTAAATCAGGAGAAGTCAAAGAGATTTCAATCGAAAAGCAAACAGCAACAGTTGAGTTAGAGTTCTTCGGAAGAAAAACACCTATAACTCTTCCATTAAAAGAAGTATCATTAAGATAAGGAGAAATTATGTCAGCAGTTACACATTCACACAAAAAAAGATGCAAAAAATGTAAGAAATTGCATTGTAAGTGTCCAGTTCCACCTACAAAGAGGTAGAACATTTAAATAAGCCGTAAATGGCTTTTTTATTTTGACATTTTCTACTATAATAACCTTGTTATGGCAAAAAAAATAATAAGAATAGCAAAATTAGAATTAATCGGAACCCAAGCAAAACCTGGTCCAGAACTAGCTTCTGTAGGAATTGACATGGGTGGGTTCACAAGAGAATTCAATGAAGCAACTAAAGAGAGAGCAGGAGACGTAGTTCCAGTCGTTATCACTGCTTACGAGGATAGATCATTCTCATTCATACTAAAAACAACACCAACTGCTGTTATGATCAAAAAGGCTGTTAATTTAAAAACAGCTGCACACAATCCACCATTCGAAATAGTGGCGGAAATTTCTTTGGATCAAATCAAAGAAATAGCTGAATACAAAATGGTAGACCTAAACGCCAACACTATTGATAAAGCAATGGCAATGGTAATGGGTACTGCGAGAAACATGGGTGTTCACGTTGAAGGTACAGAAGTGCCTGTGTTAGAAAAGAAAAAGAAATCTAAATCAAAAGCAATGTCTCTTGAATCACAACTTCCAGAAGTGATGCTTGATACAGCAACAGAAGATGAAGCAGCAACAGATGCTCCTTCTGAAGAATCTAAAGATGGGAACGAAGAATAATGAACAAAAATTATAAATCAGCAATTTCAAAAATTGAAGACAAATTATATTCACCAACAGAAGCTATTAAGCTTTTAAAGGAAATTTCTTACGAGAAGTTTGATCCTTCATTCATGATTTCAATGAATCTTAACTTAAACACAAAGCATGCTGACCAACAGCTAAGAGGATCAGTAATCCTTCCTCACGGTACAGGAGTTTCTAAGAAAGTTCTAGTTATCGCAGAAGGCGAAAACGCTGACCTAGCTAAACAAGCAGGAGCAGACCACGTAGGTGGACCTGAGATGCTTGAAAAGATACAAAAAGAAAATTGATTTGATTTTGACGTAATCGTTACATCACCATCATTCATGCCTAAATTTGGTAAATATGGAAAGTTACTTGGAACAAAGAAACTTATGCCTAATCCAAAACTAGGAACTGTATCTGAAGATATCAAAAAAGCAGTTGAAAACGTAAAGAAAGGACAAATTGAATACAAGACAGATTCTGAAGCTAATATTAATATTAATTTCGGTAAGAAATCTTTCACAGACGAACAATTAGTTGAAAACTATACTGAAATGTTTAATCTTATACATGGTTTAAAACCAGCTAAAGTAAAAGGTAAATACATTAAGACAGTTACATTATCAACAACAATGTCACCTGGGATCAAAATTCAATTTGACAATTAACAAAATAGAAGTAATTACTTCTTTTTTTTATTCTTTTTCGTCACTTTTTACTCTATAATATAAGAGTAAATAACTACAGACAGTAGCTGCAATAGCTTAATATTGCTACCGAGGTTATCTAGTCGATTTTGCTATTTACATAATTAGCAAAATCTTTTTATTTACAGTCGATTATTTATATTAAATAAAATAAAAACATAAGAAAGGACGCATATATGCCAATCACAAGAGAAGAAAAGCAACAGCAAGTTGCTGAAATTAAGAAGCATATAGAATCTGCAAAGATTATCGTTCTCTGAGATTATTTAGGACTAACTGCTGGGGAAGCTCAAGAGTTAAGAACTAAATTCTACAATGCCGAAGGAGTTAATAAAGTTTACAAAAACAGATTAGCAAAAATCGCATTCGAAGAACTTGGAAAAACGGAAATGATATCTCAATTCACGGGACCATCATCATTCTTATTCATTGATGGAGAAGATCAAAGTTCACTAAAAATTCTTGAAAAAGAAATTTCAGCGAACAAAAATCTTACTTTCAAAGCTGGATACGTTGATGGGGAATACTATGATGCAGAGAAGATTGCTGAATTAGCAGCACTTCCATCGAAAGATGTTCTATTATCAATGCTTCTATCAGCCCTACAAGGAACTATAAGAAACCTTGCATACGCAATCTCAATGGTTGCTGAAAAGGCACCAGCGGACTCAACACCAGTTGAACCTGCTAAAGAAGAAGCAAAAGAAGAACCTACTGTTGAAACAACAGAGGAAACAAAAGAAACAACTGAAGAAGTTGTAACACCTGAAGTTGAAGAATCAACTGAAGAAACAATAACAAACAAAGAAGAATCAAAAGATTCTGAGGAAAAAGGAGAATAACATGGCATTCAATTTAGAAACATTTATTAACGAATTAAAAGATATGAAAGTATCAGAGCTTAACGATCTAGTTAAAGCAATAGAAGAAGAGTTTGGAGTATCAGCAGCAGCACCAGTTGCAGCAGCAGCATCTTCAACAGAAGATGAAGATGGTCCAAAAACACTTGAACTAACTGACGCTGGCGGAAGTAAAGTTCCAGTAATCAAACTAGTTAGAGAACTAACTGGTCTAGGATTAATGGACGCTAAGAAATTAGTGGACGCAGCACCTTCAATGCTTAAAGAAAACGTTGAACCTGCACAAGCTGAAGAGATCATTGCATCATTTAAAGAAATTGGCGCAACAGTTTCAGCAAAATAATCAACTGTAGCAATAGAGGATAATAATATCTTCTTTTTTGCTATTAGTAAAACATTTCTGTGAAGAGTAAAAACATCAAAAATATAAAGAAAAAAGGAAAAAATGTCAAATTATAAAACACAAAAATTTGGATCTGGAACAACAAGACGTAACTATCAAAAAGCATCTACTGACCTACCGTTATTTAATTTATTAGATATACAAACAGTTCAGTACAAGAAGTTTATTGATGAAGCTATACTTGAAATTTTCAAAGACATCTACCCAGTAACATCTGGTAACGGAAAAATTGTTGTTGATTTTGTATCTCATAACCTTGAGATGCCAGAATCAGAAGAACTAGCTGTTCTAGACGCAAAAGCTAAAAAAGGAGTTTATTCAGCTCCACTTAAAGCTATTTTCACAATGACTAGAATTAATGATAAAGGAGAAGCTAAGGTTAAGGAAACTAAACCACTATTCATCTCTAATATTCCATTAATGACAGAAGGAGGTTCTTTCGTAATCAACGGTTCTGAAAGAGTCATCATTTCTCAACTTGTTAGAGCACCTGGTGCTTACTTTGAAAATCTAAAAGCAGCAAGATCACAATCTGCTGGAGATTCAGCTATCTACAAAATATCATCTATTATTCCAAATAGAGGAGCTTGAGTAGAGTTTGAATACAAAGATTACAAATTACTAGGACTTGCACCGCAAGAAATTAAAATTAGATTCGATAAACAAAAAAGACTAAAAGCAGGACTTTTATTCTTCGCTTTAGGAATGCAAAAAGAAACAATTCTTGAGCTTTTCGACAATCACCCAATCATTGAAAAATCAGTAGCTAAGTTTACTGTTGCACAGCAACAACCATACGAAGCTAGAGTACAAATATTCAAAACAACTAACTCAGGAGACAGAGTCTCTGAAAGACAAGTTAATGAATCATTGCCATCACTGCTATTTAATAGTCAGAGATATGACTTATCAAGAACAGGTAGATACAAGTTAAACATGAACCTTTCAGTAGTTCCAAGAATTGCTGGTAAAGTTATTGCAGAAAACATCAAAGATGCTAACGGTAAAGTTCTAGTTAAAGCTGGAACACTTATTGAAGCTAAACAAATTGAAAAACTTTCAGCAGCAATCGCTGAAAACAATGTTGAATACTCAACTCTACAAATTGACCCTGCGTTATTAAACTCAGTACAAATTGGAGAAGAGAAAGCTAAGTTCCACAACCTAGCACACATCGTTAAAGTTTATCAAGAGTCAAATGCACTTAAAATGTTAGAACTAGGTCAAGAACCTACAATTCTAAAAGTTATTGGTAACTACCATAACGATTTAACTACATTAACAATCTCAGATATAATTGCAACATTTGGTAAGTTCATAAACCTTGAAGAAGGAATGGGAACTTATGACGATATTGATTCAATGTCAAACAGAAAGATAAAATCTGTTTACGAATTATTAAGAAATCAATTCAGAATGGGTCTTACAAAGATTCAGAAGAACCTAAGAGACAGAATTTCAGCTAAAGATACGACTGGTCTTGAAGTTAAAAAAGTTACAAACTTTAAATTAATGGAATCAACTCTTAAAGAGTTCTTCAACTCATCTCAACTATCTCAGTTCATGGATCAAATAAATCCACTTGCAGAGATTTCAAACAAAAGAAGAATAACATCACTAGGACCTGGTGGTCTTTCTAGAGATACTGCTTCTCTAGTAGTTCGTGGTATCCATGATACTCACTACGGAAGAATAGATCCTATTGAAACACCTGAAGGACCGAACATTGGTCTTATCCTTAACCTTGCTCTATACGCAAGAATTAATGAATATGGAATTATTGAAACTCCATACTTCAAAGTTAAAAATTCAAAAATTCAAAAATCAAACCCAATATTCCTAACTTCTGACGAAGAGTCAATTTATACAATTGCCAGTGGAGTAGTTAAAACTGACGCAGCAGGAAACATTACTGATAAAGAAGTTACTGCAAGACGTAATACAAAATTCGTTTCAGTTAGTCCTGAAGAAGTTAACCTTATCGATGTTTCACCTAAACAAATGGTTTCGATCGCATCAGCTCATATTCCTTTCCTGGAAAATGATGATGCTAACCGTGCGCTAATGGGTGCCAACATGCAAAGACAAGCTGTTCCTCTAATCAAACCAGATTCACCAATTGTTGGTACTGGTATTGAACAAGAATCAGCTAAAGCTACAACATCTTCTGTTAAAGCAAAATCAGACGGAACTGTTGTATCAGTTGAAGGAGCTACTATTGTTGTTAAACATGGTACTAGACTTCATACTTACAACTTATCAAAATTCTTGAGATCAAATCAAGAATCTGCAATAACTCAAAGACCTATCGTTAAAGAAGGTCAAAAAGTCAAAGAAGGAGAAATCATCGCTGATGGACCTTCTGTAGACAATGGTGAACTTGCTATTGGTAAGAATGTTGTTGTTGCTTTCACAACTTGAAAAGGTTACAACTATGAAGATGCGATTATCGTATCTGAAAGATTAGTTAAAGACGACGTTTATACTTCAATTCATATTGAAGAACTAGTAGTAGATCAAAGAGCTACTAGACTAGGTGATGAAATAATCACTAGAGAAGTTCCAAATGCTTCAAAAGAAGCAATGAGAAACTTAGGCAGATACGGAATAATCAATGTTGGTTCTGAAGTTAAAGTTGGAGATATTCTTGTTGGAAAAATCACACCGAAGGCTGAAGATGAACTTTCACCTGAGGAAAAACTACTTGACGCTATCCTAGGAAACAAAGCGAAGAATACTAAAGATTCTTCTCTAAGAGTCCCACATGGTTCAGAAGGTATTGTTAGAAAAATAGATATCTTAGATGCTACTAAAGGAAACAAACTTGAAGATGGAGTTAAAAAAGTAATTAAAATCTACATCGCTAAGAAAAGAAAACTTAAAGCTGGAGATAAAATGTCTGGACGTCACGGAAACAAGGGTGTAGTATCAATTATTCTTCCACAAGAAGATATGCCATACCTTAAAGATGGAACACCGGTTGACATTATGTTAAACCCACTTGGAGTTCCTTCACGTATGAATATTGGACAAGTATTTGAAATTCACTTAGGAATGGCTGCTAAGCAGTTAGGAATAAAAGTTTCAACACCTATATTCTCAGGAGCTACTTTTGAAGATATCCAAGATATCATGAAAGAAGCTGACATGGATGCAGATGGAAAATTTGATCTATGAGACGGAACTAACGGAGCTAAGTTTGATAACAAGGTTGCTGTTGGTGTTATGTACATGCTTAAACTTTCACACATGATTGATGATAAGATGCACGCAAGATCAATTGGTCCATACTCATTAATTACACAACAACCATTAAGAGGAAAATCTCAAAATGGTGGACAAAGATTCGGAGAAATGGAAGCTTGAGCTCTTGAAGCTTATGGAGCTTCACACATTCTACAAGAAATGGTTACTCTTAAATCAGATGATATCCATGGTAGAAATGAACTTTATAATTCAATCGCAAAAGGTAAGAAAATGCCGCTTCCTTCAATCCCTGAAGGATTCTGAGTACTTTACTACGAATTACGTGGATTAGGTCTAACACTAGGTTTCCTAGATGAAAATGACAAGAAAGTGGAGATAGATAACTCTCTATAAAGGTAATTATGTCAACACAAAAAAATAATCAAATAACAAAAATTCAGATTTCATTAGCAACACAGAAGAACATAAGAGATTGATCTTCTGGTGCTGTTCTTAAGCCTGAAACAATAAACTACAAAACTTACAAACCTGAGAGAGACGGACTATTCGATGAAAGAATATTCGGACCTACAAAAGACTTTGTTTGTTCTTCTTGTGGAAAAAAACACAAGAGAGCTGATGTAGGTAGAGACTGTACTTCATGTGGAGAATCTATTATCTACTCAAAACTTGTTAGAAGAAGAATGATGGGACACATCGAGCTTGCTGCTCCTGTTGCTCATATCTGATTCTCAAAAGTTGATTACTCTGTAATCAAATCAATCCTTGGATTAAAGCAAGATGAACTTGATTCACTTCTTTACTTCAAATCACACGTTGTTCTTAACGTTGGTAAATTTGATAAGATTAAGAAAAACTTAATCATCAACATCCAAAAAGCTCCTTCTCAATACAGAAGAATTTTAGGTGCTATTAAAGATGAAACTACTGATAAAGCAACAAGAAAAAGAATTAATGAAAAAATTAAAGAACTAGTTTCTGAAGCAAAATCAGAAATTGGTAAAGATTATGGAATAGATTTCTATGACTACAACAACTTCATTAAAGATGTTTCTAAAGGTGAAGTAGAAATCTCAACTGGTGCTGAATCAGTTAGATACCTACTTGATAAAATCTCTCTAAAAAGAGAAATCACTAAAATCAAAAAAACTCTAATAGCTAAACCTTCTGATACAACATTATTCAGAAGACTTAAAGTTATTGAATCAATCGTTAACTCAGGTACAAACCCTACAGATATGATCTTGGATGTAATCCCAGTTATCCCTGCAGACTTAAGACCTATTATTCAACTTGATGGTGGTAGACACTCAACTGTTGATATTAACGAACTATATAGAAGAGTTATAATCAGAAACAATAGATTAAAGCAATGAATCAACCTTGGTGCTCCAGATCTTATCATTCAAAATGAAAAAAGAATGCTTCAAGAATCAGCAGATGCATTATTTGATAATGCAAGAAAGAAAATTCCTGTTATCTCAAAAGACAACAGACCTCTAAAATCTCTAGCTGAGAACCTAAAAGGTAAGCAAGGTAGATTCCGTCAGAATCTACTTGGTAAAAGAGTCGATTACTCTGGAAGATCAGTTATTGTTGTTGGACCTGAATTAAGGCTACACCAAGTTGGACTTCCAAAACAAATGGTTGTTAAACTATTTGAACCATTCATCGTTAACCTTCTTGTAGAAGAAGGAATCACTAGAAATATAAAACAAGCTAAGAAAATGATTGAATTATATGACGATAGAATTTGAAAGTACGCTGAGAGAGTTATTAAAAATCACCCAGTTCTACTTAATAGAGCACCTACACTTCACCGTCTATCAATCCAAGCGTTTGAACCAGTAATTACATCAGGAAAAGCTATAAGGCTTCACCCGCTTGTAACACCTGCATTCAACGCCGATTTCGATGGTGACCAGATGGCTGTTCACGTTCCTCTTTCTAAGAGAGCTAAACAAGAAGCATGAGATCTTATGCTTTCTTCAAATAATGTTCTTGGACCTAAAGATGGAAAATTAGTATTATCACCGTCACAAGATATTATTCTTGGACTATACTACCTAACAAAAACCAACGGCGATGCTGTTGGAGGTATGAAGATATACAAAAACATTGGTAAAATCAATAAACATCTTCAATTAGACAAAGTAGCTGTTCATTCAGTTATAGCTCTTCCATTATCAGCATTCGAAGAAAAATTCACTGCTGAAATTGCACAAGGATATAAATACTTTGTAACTACTGTTGGTAGAGCAATCTTAAATGATTCATTACCAAAAGAAATGACTTACATCAATCAAGTTAATGAGTCTGGCTTAAAAGCTTTATCTTCAAAATTCTTAGTTAAGAATAGTGAAAAACTAGCTAAAGCATTTGAAATAATGTTAGATGAAACTCCGTTCAAAAAGAATGATATTTCACTACTTATCGAAACAACTTATGAACTTTACCAAGAAGAAATTTCACTAGTACTAGATGCATTTAAAGATCTAGGATTTGAATATTCAACACAATCAGGAACGTCAGTAGCTATCTCAGATATTATTGAAACAACTGACAGATTGAACTTCATCAAAGAAGGAGAAAAATTAACTTCTCAACTTCATGCTAAATACGAACAAGGTTTCATCACTGATGATCAAAGATACCAACATGTTCTTAAAGTATGAGCAAATGTTAAATCGAAAGTTGAACAACAACTTAAAGAAGAACTTGAAGCACAACCTGAAAACCCATTGTTCATGATGATGGATTCAGGAGCCAGAGGAAATATCTCTAACTTCGTTCAACTTGCTGGTATGAGAGGTCTTATGTCTAAGACTGCTCATGAGTATGCCGCACTTAAAAGACAAGGTATTATCTCAAGAACTACTGAGGAAATTCCAATCAAATCATCATTCAGAACCGGACTTAGTCCATTCGAATACTTCCTATCAACCCATGGAGCTAGAAAAGGTCTTTCAGATACTGCTACTAAAACAGCTGAATCTGGTTACCTAACACGTAGACTTGTTGATGCTGTACAAGATGTTGTTATTATCGAAGATAATTGTCACACAACAAAAGGATTTACAGTTGAAACAATCTTCGACACAAGAACTGGTGCCGTAATCGAGTCTCTAGAAGATAGACTAATCGGTAGATACGGAGCTAAAGACATCAAAGAAGGTAATGAAATTAAATTCAAAATCGCAGATGTTCTTATCGATGCTGACTTAGCATCAGAAATTGCAAACGCTGGAGTTGAATCTGTTGAGATTAGAACTTCACTAACGTGTGCTTCTGAAAGAGGAATATGTAAGAAATGTTTCGGTATTGATCTTGCTACAAGACAAGAGGTTAACATTGGTGAGGCTGTAGGTATTATCTCAGCTCAATCAATTGGTGAACCCGGAACACAGCTAACAATGCGTACTTTCCATACTGGTGGAGTTGCTGGTGTATCTGATATTACTCAAGGTTTCAATAGACTAATTGAACTTGTTGATGCTAACAGAAACCCTAAATCAGCAGCTATCATAGCTAAAAAAGACGGAGTTGTTGAGTCAATCGTTCAGGTTGAACAACCAACTGAATCTCTATCAATGATCAAAGAATTCATTGTTTCAGTTAAGTCACCTAAAGAAGTAAATACTTATAAAGTAACTTCTTCTGACTACCTAAGAGTTAAAGTTGGACAAAAAATTGAAGCAGGTAAGAAAATTATCGAAGGTTCAATTAAATTACAGGAACTTCTTCAATATGCAGGACCAATTCCTACGCAAGCATACTTAATCAAAGAAATACAAAGACTATATAGAATCCAAGGTATTACTATCTCAGATAAATATATCGAAGTAATTATTAGACAGATGCTTTCTAAAGTACAAATCCAAGAAGTTGGAGATTCTAACTTCTACACATCTGAGATTATCTCTCTTGATAGACTTAAGATTACAAACGCTGAATTATTTGCAAAAGGCAAAAACCCAGCATTTGGAAAACAAGTGATTATCGGTGTTAAACCATTACCACTTAAATCAGAATCATTCTTATCAGCAGCTTCTTACCAAAGAACAGCTGACGCATTAGTTAATGCAGCAATTGGTAAGAAAATTGATGAACTGTATGGAGTTAAGGAAAACCTTATCGTTGGTAAAAGAATACCAGTTGGTACAGGTTACCACACACCTTCAGGAAAATACGATATCTTCCAAAATATTGAAGCAGCAGAAGCTCTTGAAGCTGAACTACTTCTTAAAGAAGAAATGTATGCAGATATTGACACAAGTTCAATAAATGACGAAATTAGAGTCATCAACAAAGATACTAAATAAAAAAATAGAACCATAAGGTTCTTTTTTTATATAATTAGTTACTATGATGAAAGTAATGATTCTACAAGAAAATGCAAAGTACAACCTTGGTGGATTCTATAACCTTACCAACTATGAAGCCTCAGTGCTAATTAGTTCAGGTATCGCTAAAGAACACACAGGTGGTTTTAGTATTGAAGAACAAATCATTAGACAAAGATTTCTTAACAATAAAGATAAGAACAAGTCAACTGCTTTAACTTCTAAGAGAACTAGATACTCTTTCATACTGATAGTCTTTTCATTGATCTTACGTATATCATTACCATTCATTTCGGTATCATACGGACTACTTGGAGCTTCTACTGGGAACAATGCACAACTAATTACATCACTAGTTGTATGGTTGGTTTTCGTATTATCTTCAATCTTTCTATTCATTATTATTTATTCCTATAAAGTGACGGACAAGAAATCACGTCTAACAATAACAATACTTTCGTTCATTTTATTAATGTTCATCCCTTATTACTTCTATAAAAAGTCACATGATATGGACACAAACAGAAGAAAGGCTGAATAATGCCTGTTCCTAAAAAATTGAGTTTTAATTATATTTCTTCAGCTAATACAATAAGTCAAATAATCAATATTGATAATCTTGAAAAATTCAATAAAAGACAACTACTTAAACTAGAGAACACATATGGAAAAGAACTTTTTGGTATCTATAAACATAGACTCATAACCGATTGAGATAGAAAGAACCATAAGTGAACCATAGAATACAAAAAGAAATTGATAAAACTAACTAAAGTTCTCAACATCAAATTAACTGATTCTGAAATTGATTACATTAATTCAATTGATAGAAAAGAATTCGCAGGAAGAAGGGCATTCAAGAGAATTGAAACTCCTTTCCTAACATGAGATCACAGATCATCACACGCATTATTCCACTTCATTGATATTTCATACTTTGAAGTTCAAGCGAAAGTATGATTACAAAAAATGTTCACGAGTCAGTTATATTTATTAAACGATAGAATGGTTTTTTATTCTAAGGTTGATGACAGAATTGAAAAAGAGATTGAGTATAAAGACATTACCTATATCAATGAAACGAAATCAATAATTGAATTCAAAGCAGGTAGAAAAAAGTTTTACCTTAAGTACAAAGACAACACTGTGTTATTGATTTCTCTTAAAAGAATTTTCAAGAACTACAAAATTGATATTTCAGAACATACAAACCCACCAAGAGTTGAAGAGACAGTAGAAACAATTCTTTTCGGAAAAAAATAAGGACTAGGTCCTTATTTTTTTATATATTGCTTCAGGTGTTCAATCGCACTCATGATTATAATATGGAATTATATGCATGTGTGTTCTAAAAACTTCCTGTCCAGCATCGGCACCACAATTGAATTTCAATTGAAAGCCACTGGCATTTAATGTACTTTTCAGTAGTTCAGTTATATCTTTAGACTTATTAATGAATTCATTTCTGATTTCAATAGTTTCGTCAAGAATGTTCTCTGAATTGCTAATCTTATTAATTAGTATAGTGTGACCAGGATTCTCGGGTTTAATATCCAAGAAAGCTAATCAATTATTGTCTTCATAAACTATTTTTGAGTCAATTGAACCATCAATAATTTTATCAAAAATAGTTATCACTATTTTTGAATACCTTGAGGAATTAAGTCTGCATAATCTCTGTGGTATGAACCGTACAACTCAATGTAGAATCCTTTTGATCTTCAGAAGCTTTGTCCTCTGATTGCAGTTGTGCTTGATGCACTTGCAATCATTTCGTTAAGCATTACAAATACTAACATGTATTCATCTGAGTTTTCGTCAAGTCCAGTTATGTAGTTGAATCAGTCATAAGAAACAGTTCCTACTTGTGAATCAATGTAGATATCATCTCCATTAACATGTGCGTCAACAGTATAAGTTCAGCTATCTGCTGTACCGTCAACTGCGTTATAGCCTTCAGCAAATGTGAATGCATTTAATGGTCTAACGATTGCAACTTGATAGTCTCAACCATCTCCTTTTTGTACAATGTCAACATCTATCAGTAGAGTACCTTCTTGAGTATCAATACTTGCTGTTGTTGTGTGCTCACCAGCTACGATATGACCATCAGCTTGTTGCTCTCAGATTTTATCACTGTCTAAAGCTTCTTCTTGTCATATTGAGTTATTACCTCTTGATTCAATTCCTTTGAATCCAGTTAGAGTAGAAGTTGAAGCATCTTCGAAATCTGTAAGTGTTCAGATTCTATCTTCACCATTATTAATTTTTGTATAATGTTCATCATGAATTCCTTTACCTATATACAAATCATTTCAATTAGATACTATTTCATCATAATCTTGATCGTTTCAATCATTGATGTAGTTTACTAAACTATCTGGGTTCTCTGGTGAGAACTCATTAAACTCAAGTGTTCATACTAGAGCAGGTTTTGCTGAGTATAACTCTTGTGTGAATAGATAATCAAATGATCTAGAAGTCGAGTTCTGTCATAGGTATGAATATGTATATGAGAATTCTAAGAATTCCAATATAAATTTCCTTGAATTAACGATGTCATCCAATAGTAGTTCAAACGCATCTTCGTTTTCTTTTGCATCGTAGTACGTTTTATAGTCTGGTGAAATGAATTGTCCGGCAGATGTTGCTAGGTTTCATTCCTTAGTAAGGTCAAGGGCTAGTTCATAGAACATTTTATTTGAACCATTTGACTTATTGAATAATCACATCTTAGCGAATGCTTCTAGCATTGCTTCAAAATCACTATTTCTAGGTGCAATTCAACTTGCGTCTTCATTGTTATCATAGAAGATTGAACCTTCTTGTGCTTCTAAATCTCATCCATCAGTAACGTCAACACCAATAAGTGCTGTTGTGTAGAATGCTATTTGTAATCATTCTGATGCAATCCCTTTAGATGAGTCTCTATCGATAGGATTATCTCCACCTGGGGGAGTTTCTTCTTCTCCGCCATCATCAAAGTTTCTTTCGTATTTGTCTGAAATAATATCAGCTAAGTATTCTATAGCAGACATTTCCTCTTCACCAAGAACATAACTATTATGTGCAGTTATGATATTTACTTGATTTAATTGATCCTTGTTAAGTGCAAAACCTAATCCAAGTCCTAACATTGTAGAAGCTGTAAATGCTGTTACAACACCAAGTGTTATTTTTTTATTCATTTTTTTCATTAGTTGTTACCTCCAAGGTTTCCATCCAGAACTAGCTCTTCAAGTGTTTTCAATTCGAATTCTTTATCAGGTCCATATGTGAATTTAAAGTATGTACTCACATCTTCAAATTGATTTAGTAATTCATCAGCGTTAACGCCATCTCTACCTAATGTTCTATAATGACTTTCAGATCATTTTCACATGTCAGTGTATGAGTTAGCAAATTGTGTATAGTGTCCAATGTAGTGTTCGTTATACATGTTGTTAACAATTTCACTAAGTTCTAAAGAACTATCTGTATTTTCTTCTCACTCAGTGATGAATTCTTCACTATTCATTGCTTCGTTTAATAGTAAGAAATCAAGTGATCTAGACATTCATGTCTTGAATCCCTCCATGATTTCAACTTCAACACCTTGTTCTTTATAATCGGAACTTACTGAGAAGTTTAATTGTTCAACTAGATTTCTCTCTCCTATAACAGCTAACCCGTCAAGTGCTGTTGCGCCTTCATTAGCATATTCTTCAGCTTCGTTATCTCAAATGATTAATTCATCATCCATGAAACCAGTGTCATTTCCATTGACTCTAAATTCATCTGCTTGAATTCCATGTACTTTAGAAATAGAGAAGTTAGTATTTGAAGTGTTTAAGAAGAATACTTCATCACCAATAGGTGTGTTTTCAACAGTTATCATTTGATTAACATATCTTCCACCAAGTTCGTTTCCACCTTCGTGAATAACGCTTGATAGTTCAACACCATAGTTAGCTGATATTTCATCTCCGAATACTCCAACAACACCAAAGTCCTCTTCGGTAACCTTGTTCATTGATTCTAGTTTTTCTGCTCTTGTATTTCCAATTAATGCTCCATCAGAGTAATCTCCTCAAGTGTAAGAACCAACTTTACTTGTAATAACCGTTCCAATTGATTCATCAATAAGATATAGGAAATCAAACAAATCATCAGTTTGAAGCTCTGTAGTTCTTGCTATTCTTTCAGTTTGACTTGCATCCATTGTATAAACAAGTTCGGATACCAATCCAGTTGTCATGTATTGTGATGAACCAGATAGACTTCTGAATGATTCGGTAGACTGTGAGTTGCTTACATAATTAGTAAAATCAAATTCTGTTCCACCGTCTTCAGCGTTAAGAATGTCTCTAGCGATTAATCAAATATTCATTAGATCTTCTTGTGGGCTATCCATTGATAATGTTGATCATACGATAGGGCTTGCAGTTGTTCATGATTGTTCAAATGATGAAACTGCAACAGGTAAAGTAGTTCTTAGGTAAAGTTCCATTAACAATTCATAGTTAATGTAATCTGTTCCACCGTCTTCAGTTTCTCCACCATTGTTTATAACAAAGTGATTTCCTATTTTGTTTGTTTCAGTTGAAGCGAACTTATATTCAGAAGCATTTGAATCAGTAGTGACACCTTTGTTTCCGACTCTCTCTCATTGATTGACTAAGTCATCATTGATTTCTGCTTTAAGTGTTCTTGCTGCTAAGTGTGTTTCATACTCTGAATCGTTATCGAATCCAAGATCGTCAAGTTTAGCATCTCATGCTGCTCTTCAATTACCAGAACCAACTTCTCTTTGAAGATCTTCCTTCTCATTAGTGATTTGAGTTTTAGCATTTCTTCAAGCATTATTTTTAAAAGAATTAGGGCTGTTACGTAATACTCCTCTTTTAGTAAATTCATCTCACATAAAGTGAACTGATGCATCTTGCATTTTATTTAATTCAGTTTTTGCATCTTCATTAATTTTTCCATTAATTCAATCAATGTAATCTTGATCGTTTGTGATTCCTTCTCATCAGAACCCGTGTCTAGAGCTACCTCCGCCACTAAGTCCTAATCCAAGACCAAGTCCTAATCCAAGACCTACAACTAAAACAGATGATCCTCAAACAGATATATGTTTCTTCTTAGATCATTTCTTTTTCTTAGGTGCGTCTTTTTTTGCATAAAAACTTGAGTCTTTTGATTCTTTTTTTGATTCAGGTGTAACTGGTTCAATTTGGTCAAAAAGACTTAAGTCTTTTGTTTCTCTTTCATTGTTATTCATATAGAAATTATACCTATTATCACTACATAGAGTTATATAGAACATAGTTTTTCGATAAAGTAGTATTATTTAGATAATGGTTACATTTAGCAATAAACATACAAATATTTCATCTAAAAAGATGGAATCACAACAAAAGAAAATCTTGAAACTTCACGATAAATTAATAATGGGAGAGATTGATTCACCTTCATTAACAAGTTGAATTGATTGACCTGAATCTAACGTCATTCCAGCATTTGATAATATCGAAGGTATATTGGAAAATTGAAAGAACAAAGGTGTCAAGAAACTTATAATGATAGGAATAGGTGGTTCATACCTAGGTGGTAAGGCAATGCTAGACTTCCTTAAGCTTGATTCTGCACTGAATCCCGACATATTATTTGCCGGTAATGATCTATCATCATCAAAAATGATTGAAATCTCTGATTTCATAAAAAATGAAGAATATGCAATTGTGATGACTTCCAAATCAGGAAAAACATTAGAACCTTCACTTTCATTTGAATACTTCGTTGATAAGTTAAAACAACAAAAACCAACGAATTATGCAGAAAGAGTTCTAGTGATTACAGAAAAAGACAGTCTTCTAGATAATGCAGCAACTGCAGCAGGATACTTAAAGTCAGAATTTATTGATGGAATAGGCGGAAGATTCTCAGGATTAACTCCACTAGGACTAATTCCAGCAATGTTTAAAGGTGTAAACTACAAAGACATAATCATTGGAGCTAAAAAAGCAAACAAAGACCTAATTTCAGACCCAGTAAATGCATCTGCATACAAATATGCAACTACAAGATATTTATTATCGAAGAAACTAACTACTGAATTCTTCATAGCTTATGAATCTGAAAATTTAACACTTCTAGATTGACTGATGCAACTATTTGGTGAATCTGAAGGTAAAGAAGGTAAAGGTTTGATTCCATCGAAACTTTACTTCACACAAGACTTGCATTCAATGGGTCAATTATTACAAGAAGGAAAGAAAACGTTCTTCGAAACAACAATCTGAGTTAAGGAAGCATTAGAGCTAAAAGTTCCTTCAACTGTGAAAGATCATTTAAAGATTAATTATCTTTCAGATAGAACATTGAATTCGGTAAATCATTCAGCTATGTGTGGTACAATTGAGGCACATTGAGAATCAGGAAATGTTCCAAATCTTATTATTGAGATAGATAACAATTCACCAGAAACAATTGGGTACTTATACCAATGGTTCTTCTGGGCAGTCACAATGTCAGCACTATTATTAGGTGTTGACCCATTCAATCAACCTGGCGTTGAAAAATATAAAGAAAACATGAGTAGAAATTTAAACAAATAATGAAAACAACAAAAAACAAAAAACCGATGATTGAATTAAAAAATATTCGTAAATCATATGGTAAGGTAGAAGTTCTAAATGGCATAAGTTTTTCAATGAAAGAAACTGAAAAAGTAGCCATCCTTGGAGCAAATGGAGCTGGTAAATCAACACTTGTTGAAATAATCGCTCAAATCAAAGAACCTACAACTGGTTCAATCAAATACTCATTTGGTACAACTAAAAAAGATATTTCTAAAAACATAGGAATTCAGTTCCAAGAATCAGTTTACCCACTATTCTTCTTATCAATGGATATCATTAGATTTGTAATCGAATCATCAGGTCTAAAAATGTCGAAAAACGAACTAAATAAATGGCTCGACATATTTATGTTAAAAGACATCGTTGGAAAACAAGCAGCTGATTTATCAGGTGGACAAAAACAAAGAATGAATATTCTTCTTGCAATGATCACTAATCCTAAACTACTTCTATTAGATGAAGTATCAAACGGACTTGACATTGAAGCAAGAACAGAAATCAAAGCATTCATCAAAAAACTTGTTAAAGAACAGAACAAATCACTTATTCTTGTTTCTCACAACCCTGATGAAATCGAATATCTATGTGATAGAGTAATTGTTATCCATAAAGGTTTAATTTACGAAGATGTATCAGTTAAACATATATTGAAGAAACACACTACAGTTGCAAACTATCTTGACAATTTATTCATGAAGGAATTCAAGAACCCAACTAAAAAAACAGTAGCTAAAAAAACACCTGCTAAAAAGCCTGTGGCTAAAAAAACAGTAGCTAAAAAGCCTGTAGCTAAAAAAACAACTAAAAAAGCTGTAGCGAAGAAAAAACCAATAACAAAGAAGGTGGTTAAATAATGAAAGCAATAATAAAACTACAAGCTAGAGCGTTCTTTAAGAACCCAGCATCAATATTTGGAATCCTAATTTCAACAGTATTACTACTTATTTTTGGAACTATGATGAACGATATGACTGTTGTAGTGGCTAATGTAATTACAATAACAATTATTACAACTGGACTTATGTCATTTGGAATGATTATCTTTGAATTGAGAAAATCAATAATCATGAAGAGAATAGGAGCCACTTCAATAACGAAGCCTATGGCTATCTTTGCATTCTTTATCTGAGCAACAATTGAAGCTATGATGACGTTGGCATGAATATTCATTCTTACAATATTATTCCAAGCAACAAACTATGCAAACTTCGGAGGAGAAGGAGCAATAGTTTGAGCTTCAGTTTCATGAATTGGATTACTCTGAGCTGTGTTCTGAGGAATACTAGCATCATTATCATTGGGGTTCTTGTTTGTATCAATTTCACCAAACTTTAATGTATTCAACATGTACACAATGTTGTACTTCTTCTTAGCATCATTCGTTGGAGGATTATTCTTCCCAGGTGCACAAGCGAATTGAATGACCTACATAGGTTATGCAGTTCCGCATACATATGTGTCAGACATGATAGCATCATCATTTGCAGGAGCTGATGTTTGAAGTGCTACTGGTTATGAGTTAATAACACCATTCCTTTCTGGGTCTACTTCAGTAGAAAATTGAATTCAATTTGCAACAGGTGTAGATAACGGAATGTGAGAAGGATTCGCAATTGTTTCTGGAACAGGAACAGACGCTATAATCAGACATGAATCAACAGGATTGATTCTAAACTATGTAGTAGAAGCCGAGATGGTTTATGCAAAAGCTCATTCAACAGTGTCGGGATGAAAATCTATGTCGGATATATTGGTGCCAGTAGTGGCAACTGGAATATTCTCAGTAGTATCAGCCAAAACATTTAAGTGAGATTCACAATAGAAAACAAAATACACATTAGTGTATTTTTTTATTGGTTATAATTGAATTATGATAAATTTAAATATTAAAAATTATGGAACTCATGAATTCAATAAAGGAATCACAACAAAAGAAGTTATGCTTGCTGTTGCTCCTGAATTGAAAAAAACTATTTTCTTAGGTAAACTAAATGGTGAATGAGTTGGAATGGATGAACAGATCAATGAATCTGGCGATTTCAAGTTTAGATTTGATACAAACTCAGGATGTTCTTGAAACTCAGCTAATGATGTAGCTGCTAAGTCACTATTTCAGTATCTTAAAGATAATGGAATGGCAGATGAACTTATTGAAATCGAAGTTTCAGAAGATGGATTTGACGTTTCTTTCACATCTGAAAAAAACATATCAGCTAATCAACTTGATCTAATCAATGGAAAAGTATTAAAACTAATGTCTAAATCTGCTACTGTAGATTCACCATTAGAAACAAGATGAGTTAAGTTTATGAAGCTTAGAAGTGTTTCGGGACTAACAACAACTGACAAGAACGCCAATAAAATATCGGGTCTTGCAGCAATGTCAAAAGAAGCACTAGAAACTAATCTTGAAAAGATTGAAGATAGAGAATCAAGAGATCATAGAAGAATCGGTAAAAAACTTGAGTTATTTACAATTGATCAAACAATTGGAAAAGGACTACCTGTTTGATTACCTAATGGAGTTATCCTTAAGAGACAAATAAAAGAATTCTTACAAAAATTAGAATTCAAGTTCGGTTACCAAGAACTTGAAACACCAATCATAGGTTCTTCAGAACTTTACAAAACATCAGGACACTACTATCATTACAAAGATAGTATGTACCCTGAGATGATCAATAAAGAAAACGAACACATGATGCTAAGACCTATGTCTTGTCCTCATCACTGTATGGTTTACAAAACGTCTCCAAAATCTTATAGAGACTTACCTGTTAGATATTCTGAACAAGTAAAACAATTTAGATACGAATCATCAGGAGCATTGATTGGGCTTGAAAGAGTTAGAGCAATGGAACTTACTGATTCGCACATTTTCCTAACAGAAGACCAGTTAGAAAAAGAAATCTCATCAGCATTTGAAATCATTAAGATTGCACTTAAGAAGTTTGATATTGAAATCTCATATATTGAACTTGCGCTTTTTGATCCAGCTGATAAAGAAAAATATCATGGAGACATCAAGTTCTGAGAAACATCACAAGACATCCTTAGAAACTTCTTGGACACCAATAACATTGAGTATAAATCAATGATTGGAGAAGCAGCTTTCTACGGACCAAAAATTGATGTTCAAATCAAAACGGCTTTAGGTCACACAATAACTGTATCAACAATACAACTTGACTTCCTACTTCCAGAAAAGTTCGACCTTCTATACAAAGATAGCAATGGAGAACAAAGAAGACCAATTATGATTCATAAAGGGCTTATTGGAACATATGAAAGATTCATTTCTGTTCTATTAGAACAAACAAAAGGAAATTTACCTATGTGACTATCACCTAAGCAAGTTGTAATCCTTCCTGTTTCAAATGAACACCATTTAGAATATGCAACATCGATTAATGAAGTTTTATTAGAAAACAATATCAGATCATCAATCGACTCATCAGACGAAAGACTTTCTTTCAAGATTAGAAAACACCAAACAGCTAAAACTTCAATAGAAGTTATCATAGGCGATAAAGAAATTGAATCAAAAACAGTTACTTTCAGAAGACATGGTGCTGAAGACTCATCAACAGTTACAATGGAAGAGTTTACAAACCTTATATTAGAAGAGATAAAATAATATGTTAAAAAATGTTAAATATATAAGAACAACTCACCTTGTTTCAGAATTACCAGTAGATGACAAAAAAGAAATTGTTATTGTTGGTCGTTCAAATGTTGGTAAATCAACATTCATCAATGTGTTAACAAACAACAAGAAGATGGCACACATATCTTCTAAGCCTGGTAAAACAAGAGCCATATCAATATTTGATGTTGATGGTAGATATAGACTTGTTGACCTACCGGGTTATGGATTCGCTAAAGTATCTAAAAGACAACTTAGATCTTTCAGTGCTATTATCGACACGTACCTAACTGAAAGAGAAAACATTAGCATGGTAATTGTTCTTCTGGATGCACGTAGAGGTGTAACACCAGACGATCAAGAAATGTTTGACTATCTAATTCATAGTGAAATACCATTCCAAATTGTTGGAACCAAGTTAGATAAAGTTAATCAATCTGAATTACACTCATTCAAAAAAGACACTGCAGCAAAGCTTGGTATCGAACCAATAATTTACTCATCAGTGACAAAGAAAAACCTAGACAACGTAGAACTACTTATTGAATCATCAGTGTAGTTTTTTTTGTAATTTTTTAGCAAATATATTCCAATATATATTTATGAAAAAAATACTACTATATTTCTCTATCAAATATGATGGAGAATGAGCAAAAATATATGAAGCTCTCAATAAAAAAGAACAAGTTAATGAAAAATTAATGGAGGAGTACTACACTGAGTACAAAGGCAAATATGTTTCGATAGTCGAAAACAACTATCCAGACCTATTAAAAGAAATTACAAGACCACCTTTTGTATTGTTTTATAAGGGAGATGAGAATCTTCTTTCTAAGAAGATTGTTTGACCCTTTGGAACTCTTCTTGAGAAAGAATACATTCCATCTATAAATGAATCAATTTCAAATCTTGAAAAAATACATTCAATAATCACCGGGTTTTCAAATGCTTTTGAGAATAAAGTACTTGCTGAATCCGTTGAACCAATAATTGTGGTGAAGGACTCAGGAATATTTTCGAAATTAATCATAGGTGAGGAAGTTGAAAATCAACTTCTTAAATCTGGAGGATTAATAATATCTGAATATCCTGGAGAAGTACTACCAACTCAAGTTAATTGATTAGATTCAAACAGAGTAAAAGTAGGGCTATCAAGTGGGCTATTTCTAATAAACTCCACAAAAGATAAAGAACTATTCAAAACAATATCACTTTCACTTCACGAAAATAAGGAAGTATATTGTCTAAGAAACCCATTCATTGATGAAGAAAACCACAACGATACACTTATTGAAAAAGGTGCAATCGGAGTACAAGATATTCATGCAGAAATGGAGGGGATATAATATGAATTTACTAATAGTAGAATCACCAAGTAAAGTTAAGACAATACAATCATTCTTCGATAAGGAACAAATACTTGTTACCTCATCAGTTGGACACATAAGAGATCTATCAATAAAAGGGCAGGGCAACATTGGAGTTGATTTAAAAACAATGCTTCCTGACTATGTTAATTTAAAAGGTAAAAGAAAAGTTATTGAGTCTCTACAAGATCTAGCTTCTCAATCAACTAAAATCTATCTTGCAATGGATCCTGATAGAGAAGGCGAATCAATAGCATGACATATTAAAGAAGTGCTTGGTGATAAGTATAAATATGAAAGAGTTGTTTTCAATGAGATAACAAAAGAAGCAGTTACATTTGCTGTGGATAATCCCACTACTCTTGATGACAAACTTATTGGAGCTCAAGAGTCACGTAGAATTCTTGATAGAATTGTTGGTTTTAAATTATCATCACTAGCAAGAAAAAGTAATGCAGGTCACTCAGCGGGAAGAGTTAAGTCTGCTGCGCTTAAATTAATTATTGATCAAGAGAAAATAATTAAAGACTTTATCCCTGAGTATTGATATTCTTTATCTTCATCACTTGAAGGCAAAGACATCTCTGTTGTTGACAAATACAACAAAAAAGTAATATTTGAAACAAAAGAAGATGCTACTGACATACTAAAAACTTTAGGTAAAGAGTTTAAACATTCAGAAAGGGTTGAACAAGACGTACCTGTCAAAAGACCGAGACCTTTTGAAATGTCATCGTTACTTCAACAAGCGTATCTTCAACTTAAGCTTTCAAACAAGGCAGCAACCTATGCTTTACAAAAACTTTATGAGAATGGATTAATAACATACCCAAGAACAGATTCAACAAGAATCTCATCAGCTAATTTCATTGATGAAATCAAATCATTAATTGAAACAAAATACAATAAGGATGCCTTCGCTGGATTACAAAGTTCAACTACTGGAAAAACAACCCAAAATGCTCACGAAGCAATTAGGCCAACTTCTATATTGCAACAAGCAGATTCATTAAAGAATCTTACTCCTACTCAAATCAATATTTACAAACTGATTTGAGAAAGAACAATGATGTCATTTATGAGTGATGGAAAAGACTTGATTATAAAAGACTTGTATAAGAATAAGGACATTAACCTTATGTCAAAATCAAAAATCACTATCCACAATGGCTTTAGAGACGTTAAGTCTGAGACATCAACTGGTACACCATCAAAAATAGTCAGTGTATTGAAGATTTCGGATGTAGGAATCATCGAGACTCAACATAAGTCACAAAACCCAAAGAGATACAATCAGTCATCTATAATCAAAAAACTTAAAACATCCGCAATTGGGCGTCCATCAACATATGGTGGCATCATTGATGGATTGAAGAAATTTGGATTTGTTGAAATCGACAAAACAGGAATACTACCTACTGAACTTGCGTTCAAGTCTATAGAGTTTCTAGAACAAAACTTCCTAGAAATTGTCGAAACAGGATTCACTCAAGAACTAGAACTATCATTGGATCAAATTGCTAATGGTAAATTACCGAAAAAAGACTTCTTGCTTAATTTCTATGATTGATTCGAAAAGAAATTAGAAGTAGTATCAAAATCATTGCCTAAATCAAAACCTAAAACAGCATTGGTAAAACTTGAAAGGCCATGTCCAACATGTAAAAGTGATTTAGTTTGAAGAACTAATTCAAAAGACCAATCAAAATTTGTAGCATGTTCAGCATTTCCAAAATGTAGGTACACGGAATCAACTGAGACTACAAAAGAGCTTGATCTACTAAGCCAAATAACTCCACAAACCACTTTACAACAAGAAACATAAGTAGCTAAGCTACTTTTTTCTTTATAATTATTGTATGAAGAGAAAGTTCAATTTAAGTTTATTTGCAATACCAGCATTGATATTTGTTGGATTTTTTAGTGCGACTCAACAAGTTTATGAAACAACTCCTTCTCAAACTACAATGATTAGCGAAGAAGTTTCACAAATTGATGATCCGTCATTTGTTTCCACTAATGTTGAGAGAGTTTCAAGAACCTCTGCAATAATCTATTTTGAATTAAATGAAGGTGGACACTCAGGTGATATACACTCAGAAGATATATTGTTTATTCTTGATCAGTCAGATCAAACTACACCGATGTTGATTGATTACAATAATGGTTTTGGACGTATTGCTGTTACGAACCTTGTTCCAGATACATTCTACAATTTCACAATTGAAGTATTTTTTGGAAATGCTGAATTAATCTCTAGTGAAGGTTCTTTCACAACTGCTACTAGAGATGAACCTTCGCTATCAAATATCGAAATTGACATGTGAAAACATCAAGCACATATAGACTTCACTGTTGACAGAAATGATTGAACAGTTGATGCTGTAGAAGTAACTCTTAACGAAGAAACAAAAGAAGCTTCAACTCCTAACTTGAGAGATTACAATGTATCTTTCGAAGAGGATTTAGAACAAAACACTGAATATGACTTACTTATAGTTGCTAAGTCAGAAGCACTAGGAGATGTAGTAATGTTTGACGATATTGTATCTACTTCTGATTTTGAGGAAATCAACA
>Ga0164313_10000042_pt1 | contig 69790 bp, 51 predicted proteins | sample GuaBasSedimGuay4_FD_113735 | JGI IMG/M metagenome (GOLD analysis project Ga0164313, IMG submission 113735) | Subseafloor sediment microbial communities from Guaymas Basin, Gulf of California, Mexico - Guay4, Core 4569-4, 0-3 cm | ecosystem: Environmental > Aquatic > Marine > Hydrothermal vents...
CAGCGATGATCGAAATTCTCCGCATCATGAGGTTTCCTCCCCGGAGTCGAAACCAGCTCTGCTTCTATCGATGACCAAGATCCTCCTCCAAAGATGGGTCCCGGCGGGGGCAATGGCCATGCACGAACGCGACGAAACCCTGGACAGACGCGACAGAGTATCCCCGGCGTTCTCATGTTGACACCCGACAGTCCGTGGGATATAACACGCCGACCTGGTGTGCCCAGGTAGCTCAGTTGGTAGAGCAGCGGACTGAAAATCCGCGTGTCGGTGGTTCAACTCCGCCCCTGGGCACCAAGTAATACGGGGTAGTCCTGACAAGGGCTACCCCGTATTACTTCTTCCAGAGAGGATTCGCACTCCCACACTGTTTCAGTCCGCTGCTCTACAGGGGAGCGCGAGGGGGCACCGCGTTCGACGCGGGCCCCCTCGTTATTTCAGCGCAGCGGACGGCTCGGAGCAAAGTGGCGTCCGACGCCACGTAGCGGAGAGGAAAATCCGCGTGTCGGTGGTTCAACTCCGCCCCTGGGCACCAAGTAATACGGGGTAGTCCCGACAAGGGCTACCCCGTATTATCTGTTCCAGAAAGGGCTCGCACCCCCACACTGTCTTCAGTCCGCTGCTCTACAGGGGAGCGCGAGGGGGTATCGCGTCCGACGCGGGCCCCCTCGTTATTTCAGCGCAGCGGACGGCTCGGAGCAAAGTGGCGTCCGACGCCACGTAGCGGAGAGGAAAATCCGCGTGTCGGTCCCGGATCACGGGCGGCGGGCATGGGGATTGCGTACAATGCCCGTCAATGGAGTTATTGAGATTCTTCCTCGCAACCGGCTGGGTGGCGAAAGTCGTCCTGATCATCCTTGTTTTATTTTCTCTCGCCTCGTGGTCGGTGATCTTCGGTAAATGGCGAGAGCTGGCGTCGGCGTCCAAAGCGACGAACCGATTCCTTAAAGTCTTCCGCAAGGCAGCGCGTCTCAATGAGGTCTCGACCCAGGTGCAGAAACACCGTGCCTCCCCATTGGCGCCCATGTTTCAGGCCGGACAATCGGAGCTCGAGGCCCAGCTGCGCTCGACCCAGCGGCCGGCCTCCACCGAAGGCAACCTCAAAATCAAGAGCCTGGACGCCATCACCCGCGCCCTCCAACGGGTTCGAGGTTCAGAGCTCGAACGCCTCCAACGCGCACTTCCCATGCTCGCGACAACGGCCAGCGCGACACCATTCATCGGCCTTTTCGGCACGGTGTGGGGGATCATGAATACCTTCCGGGCCATCGGCGCCACGGGATCGACCTCGATCCTCACCGTCGCCCCCGGCATTGCCGAGGCTTTGATCAACACCGCCGCCGGGCTCCTCGCGGCGATCCCCGCGGTGATCGCCTACAACCATCTCATCGCGCTCGTCCGATCGCTCAACCGGCGGATGGAGGACTTCGAACTCGAATTCCTCAATCTGGTCGAACGCAACTTCAACTGAGGACGACATGGCAGGCAAAGTCAGCGACAATCTCGACGAAATGGCCGAGATCAACGTCACCCCCCTGGTGGATGTGATGTTGGTGCTGCTGATCATCTTCATCATCACCGCCCCAATGCTCGTCCAGGGCCTCAACGTGAACCTGCCCAAGCAGGACGCCCCATCCATCGCCAGCGAGAGCGACGAACCCCTGGTGCTGACCCTCAGCTCCGATCAGATCATCTATCTCGATGACGAACCGATCCACATCGAGCTTCTCGGTGACCGTCTCGGCGCGGCCCTCGGCGGCCAACCGCGCCCGGTCTATGTCAAGGCCGACGAGGAACTGCCCTACGGTTTCGTGATCAAGGTCCTCGCGATACTTGATCGCGTCGGGGTCGAACAGGTCGGGATGGTGACCCTCCCCGAGGATTCCTGAGTGGATTCGGTCTCCCGCATCCTCTCCGAACGGGAGCGTTCTCGGCCGCGACTCATGCCTTACGCGCTGATCGCGCTCTTCTTCCATTCATGCATCGTCGGCGGGATCTTCCTCGCAAGCCGACACGCGACGGCGCGGCCGGCCCAACTGCCCAGCGTATCGGTGAAAATCGTCCGCCCGGAGCTGCCCAAAACCAGACGTCGGCCCACCGCGGCCGCTCCTCGCGCGACCCAGCCACCACCAAAGGCGACTCAGGTTCCGGTGCCGGAGCCCGAACCGGTCGAGACCGTTCTTCCCGAGCCCGAATCATCAGAGCAACTCCCGAGCGAGGACGCCATGGCAGCCCCTGAGCAGGAGGCGACTCCACGACCGACTCAGGTCCCCGCCCCGGCTGGTGGCGGCGCCGGACTCTCGGTGGGTGGTGACAATGGCAAACAGATCCCGGGAATCCCATCGGATTTCCACTTCGCGTACTATGTGCAACGGATGCTGGCGCTGATCGAATCGCGCTGGTACAAACCGGCCGTCCCGGCCGGGACGAAGTCCCTGGTGCGTTTCACCATCGATCGCGAGGGGCGGCTGAGCCGCATCGAACTCGAGGCCAGTTCGGGGAACTCGTCCTTCGATCGCGCAGCGCTCCGCGCGATGTACGGGGCCAACCCGTTGCCGCCGCTCCCGCCGGCATACGCCAAACCGAGTCTCACCGTCCACCTGACGTTTTCGGAGTAGTCATGAAAGCAAGAATCTTCTTGATCACCGCCACAGCTTTGCTGGTGGGTCTGGTCGCCTCAGCCCAGCAGGACGACGATATCTACATCACGATCACGCAACCCGGTCTCCGTCGAGTCTCGGTGGCCGCGCCACCGCTGATGGTTCTGCCGGGAACACCCGCCGATGTCGCCCACGGTTTCCAGGAAACGCTCGACGCCGATCTGGCGGCGGCGGCGCCCATCGCGATCCTCGAACGTCGGCTCTACTCCCTTGTCGAGGACGACCCCCGCCCCGAGGTACTCAATGAACGCTGGCGGTCGATCGGCGCCCAGTTCCTGCTCTCGGGCACCGTGGTCCGCGCCGGCGGTCAACTGGTCGTGGAGGCCCGCCTCGTCGATCTGGTTTCCGGCGAGTTCGCATTCGCCAAACGGTACCGGGCCGGGATCTCCGCCGCTCCGACTGTCGCTCACACCCTGGCCAACGATCTGGTCAAGGTCTTCACCGGGCGCCGGGGGCCCTTCTTATCCCGGATCGCGTTTATCTCGGATCGCACCGGCTCCTCCGAACTCTGGGTCATGGACTGGAACGGCGACAACCAGAAACAGCTCACCAAGCACAACTCGCTGGCGCTGGCGCCAACGTGGTCCCCGAACGGAAAGCACCTGGTCTTCACCTCGTATTTGCGGGGAAATCCGGCTCTGTATCTGCTGACCCCGCAGGAGGGTTACCTCAAATTGCTGTGGGACAAGGGTGGCGTCAACTCATCTGCCTCAATCTCGCCCGACGGCAGCACCGTGGCCTTCGCCTCGAGCATCGAGGGCAACGTGGACATCTACACCATCTCCATCGAAGGCGGAGAGGCCCGGAGGCTCACCACGGCGCGCGGCATCGACACCCAACCCTCGTGGGCGCCCAACGGACGCCAGATCGCCTTCACCTCATCCCGATCCGGCAGCCCGCAGCTCTATCAGATGGATGCCGACGGCAGCAATATCCGGCGGGTGAGCTTTGGCGCCTATTTCCATGACGAGGGGACCTGGGCCTACGATGGCGTCCGGATCGCGTGCACCACTCGCGATGAAGGATCCTTTCAGATCGCCACCATCGACGCCATCAGCACCGAGCGGACCGTGATTCCGGCCCCTGGGAACAACGAGTCACCGTGCTTCTCGCCCGAGGGCTCCATGATCGCGTTCGCGTCCGACAGGACCGGTAAACCCCAAATCTACATTACGGACGCCAATGGTGTTCCCCATCAGCTGACCAGCGAAGGCAAGAACCACTCGCCAGCGTGGGTGGGTGCGGCACAGTAGGGTGACGCACCCGGAACGCGATGGAAGGGGTGCGCAGGCACCCGTCCCGCGTTCTCAGGCAAGGATGGCGTTAAGATGAGTTTCAAGGAGTCCTTTGAATGAACGACAGAAAATACCGCCATCGCGGCTATCAGGACGACGACCGGGATCGGGATCGCGAACCGCAGCGACCGCAACGACCGAAGACTGACGGTGTCCGCCGCTATGACGATGCTCCGCGGGGACGTGGTCTCGGGGCCCCGACCACGGTTGCCTTCAGGTGTGCCCGCTGTGGGCGGGATCTGGTGAACTTGGATGTCGCTCACGACACGAACTGCCCGGGCTGCCAGTCGCCGCTCCACTCATGTTCCAACTGCAGCTTCTTCAACACCGGTGCCCCTTTTGAATGCCGCAAAGAGCTCGAGGCCCGGGTCGAGAGCAAGACCAAGGCCAATGAGTGTGAACACTTCCAGCCCAAAGCGGTACGGGATCTCGGGCTCAAGGCTTCGGAGACCGGTCGCACCGATGGTCCCGGCGGGACCAACCCAAACGACCCGCGGGCCGCCTTCGACGCGCTCTTCAAGAAGTAGGTATTAGGTGTTAGGTATTAGGTATTAGCCGGACACCTGGTAGAACAACCGAAACGCGAGCAGGGGCGGGTGTAAGACCCGCCCCTACGTGCTTTGATGGGACCTTCGTAGGGGAGGGTTTCACACCCTCCCGGATTCACGCCTCCTAGCCCTTCGAGCTGGCGGTGATGGTCTCTAGGCCGTGCGCGTTGGGACCGGTTTCCTCCCGGCGAAGCATGACGGCGAAGAAGAGCGCGAGGAACCCGAGAATACTGAAAGCCCACATGCCTGGGCTATGGCCGGCAGGGTTCTCGGCGCTCGCCTGAAAGTGATCGTTCAGGAAACCGATGACCATCGGCATTCCCATCACACCGATCTGCTGAACCAGGGTCATGACCGCGTACGCCGTCCCGAGTCGCTTCTCGTCAACGATGTAGGCAACCGACGGCCACATCACCGCTGGGATCAACGAAAAGGCAATCCCCATCATCGCCACCGGAACCACGAGCGGTGCGACCTGGTAGGCCATCATCAAAAAGACCGGCATCATCAGGAATGAACCGAAGACCATAAAGAGCGCCCGTTTGCCCACTTTGTCCACCAGGAGCCCGAAGAGCGGCGTGGCGATCATGGCGGCCAGGGGCAGCACGCTGTTGTACTGGCCGGCAGCTTCGCGAGTGAGTTCCCAAGCCTCCATGAAGAACTTGATGGAGAACCCGCGGAACGGGAAGATCGCGGAGTAGAACGTCACACAAAGCAGCACGACAAGCCAGTAGGACTTGGAGAATCGGAAGAGATCCGAGAGCACCAGTTTGTCGGTCTCGCCCGCCACGCCGAGGCCGTAGCGTCGATTCGCTCGAGCCTCGAGGACCCCATAAACAATGGCGGATACCACACAAAGCGTCCCGATCACAGCCGCTATGATCAGCGGACTCCGCCAGCCCTCAAACGCGGACGGAACCCAGGTGGGCATCCAGTCGGCTGAAAAAGACCCGAGGCGAGCAATGGTGAGATTGATCCCGAAGGCAAAACCGAGCTCTCGACCCTTGAACCACTTGGCGAGGGCGCAGGTGATGGCAACGATTAAGGGTTCTGAACCCAGGCCAAGGAGAAAACGAGCCGCCACCATCACCCAGAAGTTCGAGGTCAGGACCATCAGGATACCGGCAAAGGTGCAGATGGATGCGAAGATGATCGTCGACTTGACCGTTCCGTATCTGTCGATGATCACGCCACCAAGTAGAAGGACGATGACAGCCGCCAGGCTGTAGACCGAAAAGAGCATCCCGTAGTTGGCGTCTGTGAAACCCAACTCTGACTTGAGAATGTCCGCAATGGGCGCGATGGAATCGTAGACATAGTAGTTGCCGAACATCGCCACGCTGATGACGACAAGAACCAACCATCGATAGGCCGGGGACGGCTGGGTGCCCGGGGTTGTTGTATCGGTCATTCAGGACTCCTTGGTTTTCGATCTGACCACGCATTGTAACCGCGCTCACGGAATGACCGGGGGGTCACTTTGTTATCATGAGAGCTGGCGGACGGTTTCACACCTTCGGCAACGCCAATCACTAGATGCTTACACGCAGACGATTTATCCGTAATGTGTCGCTCGGTGCGGCAGGATCCATGGGATTCACCGGCTATGGTTTGGCCGGGGCCCTCGATCTGCCCGGTCTGAGCCACACCACCCTCGACCTCCCCGAGCTGCCCGCTGCGTGGGAAGGGCTGACCATTGCCCAGGTCTCGGATGTCCACGCCGGACCCTACATGAGGGCGGACCGGATGGCCCGTATCACCGAGATGGTCATGGCTCTCGATGCCGATCTCGTGGTCTTCACCGGCGACCAGATGGATCGACGACCCTCCGATGCGGATCGTTTCATCCGCGGCTTCGCCGGGATCTCGGCGCCCCTGGGGGTCTTCGGTATCCTCGGCAACCACGATCACTATTTCGATCCGCGTCTCTCCGAGCACGCGCTGGTCGAGACCGGGATCACTCCGCTGGTCAACCAGACCGCAACGCTGACCCGCAACGGCGTCGATATCTCCCTTGTCGGCCTCGAAGACCTCAATGCGGGCGGCGATCGCGGACCGGAGTTCGGGCTCGTCCGACAGGCGCCCACAGCCTTCACGATCTGTCTCAGCCACCAGCCACGCAGCTGGCACGAAGTGGCCGATGCCGGTGCGGACCTCATGCTCGCCGGCCACACCCACGGCGGTCAGATCGCCATCAACCAGCGCAACCTCAACGTAGCCCGCTTCCAGAGTCGCTATATTTCCGGGCCTTATCGGCGAGATGATGCATGTTTGTATGTGTCGCGCGGGATCGGAGTCGGCGCGGTGCCGCTGCGAGTCGGCGCGCCCCCCGAGATCGATCTGCTGGTCCTGCGCCGCAAGGCGGACGCGGGCATCCTCGCCGCCTGATCGCTCCCAAACCAACACACAAGAACTCAGAGAGCGCTGCCAACGGGATTGATCTCTCGAACCAGCTGGTCAATGAGACGTGATTGATCGACTTGAAACACCAAGATCACCAAGATCACGAAGAACCATCGCAAAGCCGCCGCATTCTATGAACTGGACCCGCGTCCGAGGACGGCGTTGGCTCACCGAGTGCCGACCCATCGAGAACGAACCCGAGTGCATGATGAACTCGCTCAAGTGCGAGTCGCGTCTGTGGCACCGGTGGATCACCCACGGGCCAAACACCAGCTTTCAATTGTGATGCCTTTGTGGTCATTGCGATGGATGAGCTTTGTGATCTTCGTGTTTCAATTCGGTCGATGAAGCAGCTGCGATTCCCTCCCTGGTAACCTGATCGTATGCAACTGACGACGGAGCTTTGGGTAAAGGGCGGGCTGAGCCTGCTTGCCGTGTTCCTGGTGATCTGGCGGCACAAGCGCCCCGGAGACTTGAAACCAAATCAGGCCGGTCAGTTGCTCGGGGTGATGGCGGTGGTAGCCATCGCCGCCTACACCAACTTCGGCCACTTCCATGGCGGGGCCATGGTCCACCACTGGGAGCAGTTCCATTACTTCATCGGCTCCAAGTACTTCCCCGAAGTCGGTTACGACGGGATCTACACCGCCTCACTGGCCGCCGAACGCGAGCTCGATCTCGGCCACCGCATCCAGAGCCACATGCGCGACTTGAGAACCAACGAAGTCGTTGGTGTGGGTGCGCTGGTCAACCACATGACCGAGGTGCGGGAGAGGTTCACCGACGAACGCTGGGCGATCTTCAAGGAGGACATTCGGTACTTCCTCAAGACCAACCGCTACAGCTACTTCACCAATATCCGCCGGGATCACGGCTACAACCCGACCCCCACATGGACGTTCACCGCGCGACTCTTCTCGCGTTGGCCGGCGGCGTCGGACCGGACCCTGACCGCCCTCGCGTGGCTGGACCCGATCCTGCTGGGCGTGTTGTTCTTCATGATCTTCCGAACCTTCGGCACGAGGGTCGGTTGTCTGGCGTTGATCATCTTCGGGCTCGGCTATCCCTGGCGCTTCGACTGGGTGGGCGGCGCCTTTCTCCGTCAGGACTGGTTGGCCGCGGTCGGGGTCGCCATCTGCCTGCTCAAAACACGACGATTCGGTCTCGCCGGGGGGCTCATCGCCTACGCCTTCATGGTTCGGGTCTTCCCAGGTGGTTTCCTCGTCGGGCCGGCAGTGGTCTTCATCCGGCACCTCGTCGACGGGAAACCCACCATCTGGTTCCGCAGACTCACCCTCGGCTTTGTCATCGGGGTGGTTCTGTGTCTCGCTGCAGGCAGTCTCACCGGCGCCGGTTCATCGGCGTGGACCGAGTTCAGGTGGAATCTCGACAAACACCACGGGACCTGGCTGACCAACAACGTCGGCCTCAAGAACACCCTGCTCTATGACCGCGCCACCATGCGTCGGGAGGACGTCGATTTCAGTCTTCCCGAGCCCTGGATCCGTTGGCAGCAGAAAATGACCCGGCTGCAGGATGAGCGCGGGCCGATGCTGCTGCTGGCGACCGCGATGTTCCTCTCTGTGGTGGCGGCCGCTTCCTGGAGGTTGGAGATTCACGAGGCGGCGGTCCTCGGGACGGCGGTGGCCTTCGCGGCTGTCGTCCTCACCTGTTACTACTGGGTCATGCTGTTGCTGGTGCCGCTCGGCCGGGGTCGCTGGGGACCCACCGCGGTCTGGCTGGGGCTCAACAGCGCGATCTACGGCCTCCATCTCGCAACCCATAGATCGCTGTCCTTCGAGATGCTCTTCGGGCTCTTCTCTTGGGCGTTGGCGATCTACCTCCTCGCCTGGATGGCCCCGGATGCGTGGAAGACCGCACGCGAAGGCTGGACCTGGATGCGTGCCAAAACCTCTGGGAAAATCACCACCTGATTGCCCGTGATTTCACCACAGAGACACAGAGGCACAGAGGGGCAAAGGGATCATCGTGTGGCATCGGATGAATCATCGGTGGCGGTGGCATCGGCGATCGATTTGAAACACGAAGATCACAAAGCCCATCCATCGCAGAGACCACAAAGCCATCGCAATCAAATAGGTGGCGCCTCAAACCGCAAGGCGATCAGACTTCGTGTCGATGCACGAGACCGGGCGCGATCCAGACATGGTTCTTTCGTCGCGGTGGGCCGCGGGAGCCACCCGTAGCATTGTTCGGCATCGTCGGAACACCATTTCTGCATCATCTACGGCCGAACAATGCAACAAGTGGCACCCCGTTCAAGGCCGTTTCCACGGACCCTCAAAAGCACTCTATCCGCGTGATCTCGAAGGACTGAGTTAATGCCCTTCACCGGAGCGTGCCGGGCAACCCTCACGGCGGGAAGGTCCAGTGCATCTCTCCAGGGCACGCGGAAAACACCGCCCACCGGGGCGTGCCGGGCACGGCATTGTGCAGGTACAACCTCCCGGCAGCCACCCGCGCCCCACACAATGCCGATGCCGGGCAACCCTCGCGGCGGGACGATCCGGTGCATCTCTCCACGCCACGAGGGAGGCCGCCGGCGCACCATCGGCGTGGTCGCATTCCTTCAATCCACCCCCGCGCGACCTCGCCGATGGTGCGACGCTGGGCCGCCGAAGGCGGACCAGAAGGCCGGGGCTACGGACACGCGATCCCAACCGCTGCGAAACTGATGGTGGGGCCAGCCCCACCCTACGCCGCCGCACACGGACTAGAAGGCCGGAGCCTCAGGAAGCCCTCACCATCCCGCCCAAGACCTCAGGACCCCAAGACCTCAAGACCTCAAGACCTCAAGACCTCAAGACCTCAAGATCCTATCTACATCGGGTAAAGGCCCTCGTCCCTCGTGGGGGGTGCGCCACCGAAGCCGCCTCCGCCACCCTCGCCACCCATCTCATCCTCGATGGCGTCGCCGAGTTCCTCTTCGATCCGCTCGGGATCCTCACCGGCCTCGAGGCGGCGGATCATCTCTTCCATGGCCGGGGTCACGGGCTCTCCCGCAAGCTCGGTCATCCTGCGCACCGCAGCCGCCATCTGCCGGGGATCGTTCTCATCCATCCCCTCGAGATCCGATGCGAGCTTCATCATCTCCCGTTCGAGCCTCGGGTCGTCGACATCGTCGCCACCGCCGTCGCTCGCCGTCTTGGACGTCGCACCGACACCGAACTGCGAAGGCACCCGTTTTAGATTCTCGGCACCGCACTTCGGGCAGGTCGGCACCTTCTCGGGCTCGACCTTGAACGAGTGAAAGCTGTAGATCCTGTTACAAGGTCCACAGAGAAATTCATAGACCGGCATCTTCACCTCCGTCACCCACACCACCCCACTGGTCGACCCGGTAGTCATCGAGGCCGATTTCGGCGAGCCCCCAGGCATCCGCCCGCACGGCCAACTCCACCGATTCTCTGCGGAAACGGCGCGCAAGCTGGTGGGGGAGGTTGACGGCCTGTTGAACGACCTCCGCCTCCTCCAGCGGAATGCTGAGGATCGCCACACCGGGACCGGCCAGAAGCTGGTTTCTGATCACCGTCCGGAGATCGGTGATCCCTTGGCCCGACACCGCCGAGACCGCCACGGCCCTGCGGGCTCCCGGCACGAGCGGCGTGATCCTGGAGATCAGATCGATCTTGTTGAGGACAATGAGTTCCTGCTCTCTGTTCACTCCGAGTCCTTCGAGGACCTCGTCTCCGACTCTGAGGTGCTCTTCCCACGACGGGTGGGAGACATCCACCAAGTGCAGCACCAGATCAGCATCGACGGCCTCTTCGAGGGTCGATCGGAAGGGCGCCACCAGATCGTGGGGCAGTTTTCGGATAAAGCCCACGGTGTCGGTCATGACAACCGTCACATCCTGTCCGAGGGAGACCCGTCGAGCACGAGGATCGAGGGTCGCGAACAGCCGATCCTCGACAAGGACCTTGGCCTTGGCGAGGCGCCTGAAGAGGCTCGATTTCCCCGCGTTCGTGTAGCCGACCAGGGCGATGGACGGCAGACCTCGACGCCGATCGCGCCGCAGCCGACGATCACGTTCGATGATGGCAAGCTTTCCTTTGAGCTGGGCGATCCTCTTGGACACCAACCGCCGATCGATCTCGAGCTGGGTCTCACCGACGCCACGGGTGCCGATCCCACCTGTCTGGCGGGACAGATGACTCCAACGCCGAGTCAACCTCGGGAGGAGATAATTCAGCTGGGCGAGTTCGACCTGGGTCTTGGCCTCTCGGGAGCGCGCCCTGGCGGCGAAGATGTCGAGGATGACGGCTGCGCGGTCGAGGACCTTGGTCTCTTTCGGCATCTCGCTTTCGAGGTTTCTGATCTGCGAAGCCGTGAGATCTTCATCGAAGACCACCGACTGGGCCTCGTGTTCGGCGGCGATGCCCGCAACCTTGTTGACAAAACCGGAACCGACCAGCGTCGCGGGGTCCGGTGACGAACGTTCCTGAATCAACCGCTCAACGACAACACCGCCCGCGGTGTCCACCAGCCGTTCGAGCTCGTCGAGGTGATCATCGACCACCGATCTGGCGGTTCCCGCTGTCACGAGGCCGACAAGAATCGTGATTTCTTCGCCCGACGGTTGGATTTCGATGTTCTTCGGCATCTATTTCGTGTCGGTCAAGGTTGGTCCTCTTGGTGGAACTTCAAAAGGACCCGTTCGACGGCGACCAGGGTCTCTTCGATGTCCTTGGCGCGATGCGCGCTCGAGACAAATCCGGTTCCACCGGGGGCCGGTGGAAAGAGCACGCCCTCGTCCCGCAAACCGCTGACAAGCCGGCGGTAGGCCTTGGCATCGGCGCGCTGTGCCGCGGTGCCTGAAGAAACCGCCTTCACCCCGAGATAGAGGGCAAAGACCGAACCCACTCGATTGACCACGATGGACCGGTGGAATCGATCCGCCAGATTCAGAATCCCATCCGCCAGTTGTGCCGCCCGCTCTTCCAGCCGGTCATAGGTCGTGTCGTTCTTGAGGATCGAAAGCACCGCTTCGGCGGCAGCCAGTGAAACCGAATGCGGGGTGGCGAGAATCTCACCGCTGCCGGGTTCGGTGTCGCTGCGGTCGGCGTTGAAACCGACGGCGCCGATGGGGAAACCGCCACCGAGGGCGGATCCGTAGACCGCGGCATCCGGCGTCACACCGGTCCAAGACGCAGCACCGCCGCGCGCCAGCCGGAAACCTGAAACCCGTTCGTCGAAGATCACGGGAAGGCCGAGGGATCGAGAGGTCTCGACAATCTCACCTACCGCGTCGGTGGTCAACGGAATCAGACCATAGCGAGTCATAAGCGGCTCGATGACCACTGCGGCGGCGTCAGCAGCGCACTCTCTGATCTCGGCGAGGATACGATCGGTCTTCCAGCTCTGAATCTCACGGACGACGATGCCACGACTCTCGGCGTCGCCACCGGTGCCATAGTCGATCCTGGCGCCACCGCCCAGGGTCAGAATCAGATCCTTGCCGCCGCTCCGGCGCGCCCAGTCCAGCGCCTCGCACATGGCCTCGTCCTGATTCCGGCAGAACCACCAGGTGCCGATCCAGGGCAGGAATCGGGTCAGGCTCTCGGCGAGATCAACCTCGTGGGGAACATGGAACCCGACCGGAACGCCGGAGTCGAGGACCTTCTTGACCGCGTCGAGGACAAACTGATTGGCAAAGCCGAGAACCGAGGATCCGCCTCCACCGAGATAGTCGATATAACCGAGGTTGTCGAGATCGTAGACCTTGGGCCCCTGAGCCTTTCGGGCAACGACGGAATCCGCCGCGCCCGCGCGGAGAACGGGAAGCAGGGAGGCCCGATTCATCAGTTCGTCGTGTTGTTGGCCCATCTAACAGTGCCCCGAGTAGGAGGTCTGTTGCCACCTCGGCGGCTCTTTTCGCCGCTGGCTGCGTGGCGCCTCCTTGAAGTAGAACAAAGCTACGCCGGCGTCGACGCGCCTTGCCAGCACCAAAAATAGCTCGCCGATCATGACAACGGACCTCCATCTCGAGTCACTCAAAAATCCTCTTCTGTCTCATCGCCGTCACCGAAGAAAAAGAAACCTCGACAGACATCGGAACAAAATGATCTCCCGTAGCCATCCACCGCACAGTGACGGCAGAAGAGGCTATGACAGATCATGCACGTCTGCAACTCGATATCGCCAAAGGTCTCTTCGCACCTCGAACACTGGAGCCCGTATTTTGTCTCGGTCTTTGCCATGTCTTGAGAGTATATCCCTATCCCCCTTGCCCGTTTCCGTATCCGTGCCCGTTCCCGTGCCCGAACCCGTGGCCGTGGCCGCAACCGAGCACCCGGGAAACACCGCTCACCGGGGCGTGTCGGGTTTGACATTGTGCCGCCACCGACCCCCCGGCAGCGCGCCACACCGTCGAAAGCACGCGGGCTCGGTGCCTGGCTCCACAATTGTGAGCCGCGAACAATTGTGCGTGCCTGGCATCTCCTCCCATCGCGCCTCAACAGGAGCGGATGTGGTGGCGGAAGATGCAAACCTGAATGCCCCCATTGACTTGGAACCAGAACCGGTCGTATAGTGCTCCGTCGGGCGGTGTAGCTCAGAGGCAGAGCAGGGGTCTCATAAGCCCTGTGTCGGTAGTTCAAGTCTACCCACCGCCACCAATTTGGCCTCGCGGAACTCGGAGTTCCGCGAGGCCAAATTGGTTTCGTTGATAGGATGCAAGTCATGGACACCGCCGACTTCGTCGCCCATTTCGAGCCGAGCTTTCCAGATCTCGTCGGAAAAGCGCTCGGGGTGGCTCTGTCGGGCGGGCGAGACTCGGTGGCCCTGCTCCATCTTCTGCGGGACCCGGGGCTCGATCTCGTGCTCTCCGCGATCCACGTCCACCACGGTCTGCGCGGCGGGGAATCCGATACCGACGCCGAGTTCTGTCGCCGACTGTGCGACTCCCTCGAGATCCCCATTTCGGTTGTGCAGTTACCGACGGACGACCAACGGCCGAGCGGAGGCGAGGCCGCCTGGCGTCGCCGGCGCTACCGGGCGCTGCTCGATCACATGGCGAAAAAGAACCTCGATGCGATCGCCACGGCGCATCACCGGGACGATGTCGCCGACGGTGTCTTGGTGCAACTGCTGCGCGGCGCGGGGCCGCGAGCCATGGCAGGGATCGCGGCGAGAACCGACGGCGGGATCATCCGACCCCTGCTTCCCTTCGGTCGCTCAGACATCGATGGTTGGCTGGTTGCGCACGACATCACCTGGCGAGAAGACAGCAGCAACACAGACACCCGCAGGCTGAGGAACCGGGTCCGTCTCGAATTGATGCCGCAGCTCGAGGCTGCAACCCCGAAGCTCAGGAATCATCTGGTCCATCTTGCCGGCGCCCTCTCCGAGGCCGAGACGTTCATGGCAGCCGAACTCGCCGAACGGGTGTGCTTCGCCGATCCATGGGACCCTGTAGGCGGCATCCCGGTCAAAACCCTCAAAGACCTCCCCCGTGCCCTTCGCACCCGCTGGCTGCACGGTCAGATGCTCAACCTCGGGGTGCAGCGCACCACCCGCCGCCAACTCGAGCTCTTCAACCACTGCCTCGACGCGGGGTCACCCAGATCAGTGACCATGGGCGGCCGATGGTGTCTGCGCTCGGCTCGAGGACAGATCTGGGCGGAGCCGCCCACGGTTCCATCAGTTCCGGAAGCAGCCCTGACGACGGACGACCCCTTGAGTCTCGGCCTTCCCGGCTGGACCGCACGAATCAACACTACGGGAGACCTTCATCCGCAGGCTCGATGGAGGTGGCGACCCCACTCGAGGACCGGCTCGATCACCCTGAGGCCGAGCCGCTCCGGCGATCGGTTCATCGGGTCATCAGGGCGGGTCCTCGATGTACAGACCTTGCTCGCAGAACACCTCCCTCGGCACCTCCGTTCCGCGTGGCCGGTATTCTGCGAAGATGATATGATTTCTTGGATTCCCGGAGTGTGGCAACATTCGAAACCGGGGGATCCGAAAAACCGGATCGTGGAGGTCATTCGCCAATGAGCACCCTACGGGTGGTATACACCGCAGATCAGATTCACCGACGGCTGGAGGAAATGGTCGCCGAGATCTCCTCCGACTATGAGGGGAAGGAACTGATTCTGGTGGGGATTCTCAAGGGGTCGGCCTTCTTCCTGGCCGATATCTCCCGCCTCTTCAACCCCAAAGTCTCGGTGGACTTCGAGTTTGTCGACGTGACGACATCGGCGGGTGATCGCGGCGAGGTCGTGAGCCTCACCTTTGCAACACGAATCAATGTCGAGAACTGCCACGTCCTCGTCCTCAAGGATGTCTTTCATTCGGGTGTCACCGAGAACTATCTCATCACCCATCTCAGCCAACAGAAGCCCGCGTCCGTCGAGGTTGTGGCTCTGGTGGACAAACCGCAACTGAGAAGCGTCAACCTGTCGGCGAGATACGCCGTCTTCACCGACGTGCCGGAAGGTTTTCTGATCGGCTATGGCCTCGGCCCGAGCCGCAGCCATCACACCAATCTTCCCGACCTGTGTGTTCTCACAGAGGGGGAAGATTCGGCATCCGCGTGAGGTTCTCCTTAGCGCCTGTCCTCAACGGACATCGGCGGGAGGAAATCGGATCGTGAATCAAACCGTACGCACCGTCCTCATGTGGGCCGTGATCATTGTCGGGGTCCTGCTCATTCTGCAGGTTCTCAGAGGATATTCGAGCCCCAGTCTAGAAATCCCCTTTTCCGAATTCCTCGATTCTGTCGCCGACGGCAAAGTCCGACAGGTCCTGATCAAATCGGAACAGATTCATATTCAGACCGAGATCGTCAGAGAGGAAGAGGGTCCTCGACCTCGGTATGACCTCTTCACCTACAACCCGGGCTACGACGATCTCGTCAAGGATCTCCGTGAACACAACGTCATCATTAAGGTGGAGAAACCCACCGATGGACGGATGCTCACCGCACTGCTCTCGTGGGCGCCTCTGCTGATTCTCGTCGGGCTGTGGTTTGTCTTTTTCCGGCAGATGCAGTCCGGCGGCACCAAAGCTATGAGTTTTGGCAAGTCCAAAGCCAAGCTGCTCACGCCGGAACAAAAGAAGGCCACCTTCGAAGATGTCGCCGGCATCCCCGAGGCCAAGGAGGAACTCGAGGAAATCATCGACTTCCTCAAGGATCCCAAGAAGTTCCAGCGCCTGGGCGGCAAGATCCCCAAGGGTGTGCTGCTCATGGGTTCCCCCGGAACCGGAAAAACCCTCTTGGCGAGGGCTGTCGCCGGAGAAGCCGATGTTCCGTTCTTCTCCATCTCGGGCTCGGACTTCGTCGAGATGTTCGTCGGCGTCGGCGCATCACGAGTTCGCGATCTCTTCGAACAGGGCAAGAAAAGCGCACCCTGCATCGTTTTCATCGACGAGATCGACGCCGTCGGACGCCACCGTGGCGCCGGGCTCGGCGGTGGCCACGACGAACGTGAACAGACCCTCAACCAGCTCCTGGTCGAGATGGACGGTTTCGAGTCCAACGAAGGGGTCATCCTCATTGCGGCCACCAACCGCCCCGATGTCCTCGACCCGGCGCTCCTGCGCCCCGGCCGGTTCGATCGCCGGATCGTGGTCAACGCGCCCGATGTCAAGGGCCGCGAGGGCATCCTCGGGGTTCACACCACTGAGATCCCGCTCGCATCCGATGTCAATCTCCCGATCATCGCCCGATCGACGCCCGGGTTCTCGGGCGCCGATCTGGCCAATCTCGTCAACGAGGCGGCATTGCGGGCGGCGCGTTTCAACAAGATGAAAGTCGACATGGTCGACTTCGAGTTCGCCAAGGACAAGGTCATGATGGGCTCCGAAAGGCGCTCGCTCGCCATGTCCGAGGAAGAAAAGCGAAATACTGCCTATCACGAGGCGGGACACGCCCTGGTTGCGGTGATGGTCCCCGAAGCCGATCCGCTGCACAAGGTCACCATCATCCCGCGCGGGATGGCGCTCGGTCTGACCATGCAGCTCCCCGAGGGTGATCGCTACACCAGCACCAGGGCCTATCTCGAGGGCCAACTCAGGGTCCTTATGGGAGGCCGGCTGGCCGAGGAACTCGTCTTCGGATCCGAGAGCATGACCACCGGCGCCGGCAACGATCTCGAGCGTGCCACCGGACTCGCCCGCAAGATGGTCTGCGAGTGGGGGATGAGTTCCAAAATGGGGCCGCTGACCTTTGGCAAGCAGGAGCAGAACATCTTCCTCGGCAAGGAGTTCGCCCGACACCAGGACTACTCCGAGTCCACGGCGGAGGGGATCGATCAGGAGGTCCGACGCATCATCACCGAGGCCTACGATCATGCCCGCACGATCCTCGATGAGCACCGCCCGGTTCTCGAAGCCATCGCCGCGGGTCTGCTCGAAGACGAAGTCCTCGACGGTGAGGAGATCTACGAGCTCATCGCCGCCAGCTCCGACGTCGATGTCGACGCCATCAGGCGACACAAAACGAAAACCCGCCAGGAGGTCACAGAGACGGCGTGACGAGAACGACGACCCCGAACCCGACGGTGACTGAAGCACGGCTCGATGAGCTGTGGACGCTGCGTGGGCCGGTGGTCATGGGGATCGTCAACCGCACGCCCGACTCCTTCTCCGACGGCGGGAGATTCCTCGATATGGACCTGGCGATCCGGGAGGCGAAACGCCAGATCGACGAGGGTGCCCACATCATCGACATCGGTGGTGAGTCCACCCGGCCCGGCGCCGAAGCGGTGGACGCCGACGAGGAGGTCGAGCGCATCGTGCCCGTCATCACAGAGCTGCGGCGGCGGGATCCGTCGGTGGTCATTTCCGCGGACACGACCAAAACAGCGGTCGCGCGGGCCGCCCTCGAGGCCGGCGCCGACATCATCAACGATGTCAGCGCAGCCGCCGAATCAGGAATGCTCGAAGTGGTCGCCGAGCGGCGGGCCGCCATTATTCTCATGCACCGCCGCGGCACCCCCGAGACCATGCAACAGGACACCGCCTACAACGACACGGTGGCCGAAGTCCACGCCTTTCTCGGCAACAGGGCCAACGCGGCGATGCGTGCGGGTATCGATCCGGAACGTGTTTGGATCGACCCCGGCATCGGGTTCGGCAAAGACGATCGGGGCAATCTCGCGCTTCTAGCGGCGGTGCCGGAACTCGCCACCCTGGGCCATCCCGTCGTCATCGGTCCATCGCGGAAGTCCTTCATCGGTCGTCTGACCGGAGCACCGGTCGACGATCGTCTCGCCGGCACTCTGGCTTCATTGATCCCGTCCGTGGGTCTCGACCGGGTGGTTGTCCGAGTGCACGAACCGGGGCCGGCGGTTCAGTTCCTCGAACTCGCACGTCTGGTCGGGGAGTCGGCGGCATGAATTGGCTGCTGGGTCTCATCCGCGAACTCAACACCCTGAGTGTGAACCTCACCGATGTCATCGACATCCTTCTGGTGACGCTGCTGCTCTATGTCCTCCTTGTCCTTCTCCGCGGCACCCGCGCCATGCAGATGTTGTGGGGAATCCTGATCATCGCTGGGCTCTACGCCTTCTCCCGTGCGCTGGATCTGGTCACCCTCTCCACCATCCTCGAGAACCTTCTCGCATTCCTGCCCATCGCCATCATCGTCTTGTTCCAGCGCGAGATCCGCAGCATGCTGGCCGCCTTCGGATCAAAGACCCTGCTGCGGTGGAGGAGCGGCCAGGAGGTGGGTTCCGCGCCCCTCAACGAGCTCGCTCTGGCGGTTCAGGCCCTGGCATCGAAGAGGATCGGCGCGCTGATCGCCATCGAACGCAAGGACAATCTGGCGGCCTGGGCCGACACCGGAATCCCCCTCGACGCTCGATTCTCCTACGACCTCATGCTCAACATCTTCATCCCGGGAACCCCTCTCCACGACGGCGCGGTGGTGCTCAGAGGCGACACCATCGTCGCCGCATCCTGCTTTCTTCCACTAACGACCCGTCACCGTCTTTCGAGTGAACTCGGGACCCGCCACAGAGCGGCCATCGGTCTCACCGAGGAGACCGACGCGTTGGTGATCGTCGTCTCCGAGGAGACCGGGACCATCTCCCTCGCAGTTGAGGAACAGCTGCTTCGACCGCTCGACGAAACCACCCTGAGAAATGCTCTTGCCGAGCACGCCTTCGAGCTCGGTTCCCAGGAAAACGGGAAGAGCTGATGCTGCGCCCCCGCCACCCACTCCACTTTTTCGTCGCCCTGATCGCCGCTATCCTGCTCTGGTACGGACTTGCCGGTCAGCAGGATCAAAACATCTCGGTGCGAGGCGTCAAGGCGGCTCTCACTCTGGTTAACATGCCCCGCGATCTGGTCCTCATGTCCAGCGTTCCCGATACAATTTCGCTCCAGCTGCGCGGACCTTTGACCAAGAGTTTGAGCGCGGCCGCCGGTCTCGAGGTCTACCTCGATCTGGCCGACGCCCGACCGGGGACAAGCCTGTTCACCATCGACGCGACCGGTATCTCGTTGCCCAGCGATGTGGAGGTGGTGAGTATCGAGCCAGCCGACATCACCCTGGAGCTGGACCGGTTGATCAGCGAGAATCTCCCCATCCAAACGATCCTGGAGGGTGTCCCTGCTCCCGGTTTCGCCATCGGCGAGGTTAGGGCCTTTCCGGCACAGGTCAGTATCCAAGGACCGGAGAGCAATTTGCTCGATCTCGAACTCGTGGAGACGACCCCGGTTTCGATCGAGGGTGCCACAGGACCCGTGGAGGCCACCGTCCTTCCCAACCTGCCAGATCCATTATTGCGCTCGCTCACCGTCGTGCCGATCGTGGTCAGGGTCGATGTGGTGGCGCTGGACACGACCCCGATACCGGACGAGGTCGAGGACTGATGGGCGGCGCCCGACTCTTTGGTACCGATGGCATCCGCGGTCGAGCACTGGAGTGGCCCCTCGACGAGGACACGGTCGCCCGATTGGGCGCGGCCCTTGCGGACGAACTTCGGGCCGCGGGTTGCCAGCCATCGATCCTGCTCGCCGGTGATACTCGTGCCTCCACCGAAACCCTCGCCGGTTGGCTGGCCTCGAGCTTCCAGGGTTCAGGCGGAGAGGTTACGTGGGGCGGCGTCCTACCGACACCCGCGGTGTCGCAGCTGCTCAAGGGCAGCACGTGTGCCGCCGGGGTGGTGATCTCGGCCTCGCACAACCCGGCCGACGACAATGGAATCAAGGTGCTCGGACCCGGTGGTGAGAAGATCGACGACGAGGTCGAGCGCCAGCTCGAAAACCAGCTCAAGATTGTGGAACCGACTCTGACCGACGGTCTGCCGGCCCTCGACGACGGTCTCATCGACAGCTATCTGACCACCCTGATGGCCTCCCACCGCGAGCCGCGCCCGCTCGGTGGGCTGCATCTGGTTCTCGACTGCGCCAACGGCGCGGCGTCCGAGATCGGTCCTATTTTCTTCGATCGGCTCGGTGCCCGGGTCACAGTCATCTGCGCCTCACCGGACGGCGCCAACATCAACCACGAATGCGGCGCCACCTCGCCTCAGGCGCTGGTCGATCGCGTTCTTGCCGAAGGCGCCGATGCCGGCATCGCGCTGGATGGCGACGCCGACCGGGCGGTCCTGGTGGATGAGCGCGGCCGGCTGCTCGATGGTGACGACATCCTGCTCGCATGGGCGCGCCATCTCAAGCGCGGAAATCGCCTTCCCGGTGATCGAGTGGTCGCGACGGTGATGAGCAATTTCGGGCTCGAACGATCGCTGAGTGCCGGCGGCATGACCATGAAACGCTGCCCGGTGGGTGACCGCGCCGTCTGGATCGCCATGGGCGAAGAGGACATCGCCCTCGGTGGGGAACAATCGGGCCACATCATCTGCTCGCACTACTCGGTCTCGGGTGACGGCCTGCTCACCGGCAGCCACCTACTCGCCATCGCGGCGGCGACCGATTGCCGGGTCTCCGAACTCTCCGACCTCGTGCGAATGCCACAGCTCCTGCTCAACGTTCCGGTGGGCAAGCGACGGCCGTTCGCCGAACTCCCGTCGGTCACCGCCGAGTTGACCGAGGTCGAATCGCGTCTCGAGGGGCGCGGCCGGGTCCTGCTTAGATATTCGGGCACCGAGCCTCTCGCCCGAGTCATGGTCGAAGGCGAGGACGCCCACGAGATCTCAGAGCTCGCCAACCGTCTCGCCGATGCGGTCAAGCACGACCTCGGTTAGGCCGATCATCCATCGCAGCGCACACTCCTACCGCGAAGACGCGGAGACGCCGAGTTTGCGCGGGGGGAGCATCGCAATTGAAACACAAAGAGCACGAAGCTCACAAAGGGCCATCGCAAAGACCATCATGATTTGAATGGGTCCCACGCCCTTTATGTACGGTGGATCGCCGAGCCGTCACTCCGACGAAGACCTCTCGGTCGCCTGTGAATATCGCGCTCGTGATTGATCCTGTTCCAAATGGCCCCCGATCCTGACCAGAACGCGAAGCTGGTGGCTTGGGTCCGCTCATAACGCGCTCGGAATGGAATGCTCAAGAAGGTACAATGTCATGAGCCGAGCGTTGGCCGTCATTGTCCCATTCATGACACCAGTGTCACGATGAACAGGAAGACGATGTGAGTTCGAAGGACCACAGAGACCCAAGAAAAACTGGAATACCGGCCTGCCTCATCGCCGTACTGGCAGTATCGATCTGCGCACCCGCACACCTCTCGGCCGCCGGGGATGGCGATTTCTCGGTCGACGCCATTCAATCGGCGTTGAATTCCACGGTATTCATCGAGGTTGAACGGTCGTTTCACGGCGAACGCTTCACCACCACCGGCACCGGTTTCTTCATCACCGCCGGCGGCCACATCCTCACCAACAACCACGTGGTCTCCGACTGGATCGATATCCCCATCCGCGACGACTGGGTGGCCGTCGAGGTCAATGTGATCACCGTCAAGGTGGTGCTCCGACCGAGGACGCCTCAGGAAAAGGTCGTTCTCGCCAAAGTGGTCGCCCTCGACCCGCAACGTGATCTGGCCCTGCTGAAGGCCAGTCAACCCAACCCCGACTATCTCGAACTCAAACCCGACACGATGGTCGGTCTCCTCGAAGAGGTCTTTGTTCTCGGCTTCCCCTTTGGTGATGCTCTGATCCTCGACGACCGGGGATGGGTGTCCCGCGAGGGAGGATTCCCCGAGGTCAGCATCAACTCCGGGAGGGTCACCTCACTCCGCCGCGACGACAGCGGGAACGTTGTAGCGCTGCAAACCGACGCGGCCATCAATCCGGGCAACTCCGGTGGCCCGATGATCAACTCCGATGGCGAACTCGTCGGCGTCGTCTACGCAAAATTCGGGATCGCCCAGATCGGTTTCGCCATCACCCCGGAACGGGTGTGGGGCTTTCTTCAGGGCCAAAAGATCCGCGCGAAATTCGTTCCGAGCTTTGTCACCTTCGAGCGACGACCCGTGCTGTTGAAGGTGGCGGGCGGTGCCCTGCTGGACGCTTCAGCGGGTGGCCGGGCGGTCGTCGAGGGTCCCGGGTCCATGACCCGCGAGTTCGATCTCGTCGCGACCGACGATGGCTGGAAGGTCGCCCTCGAGTTTTCGGCCGACGACGATGGCAAACCGGCAGATCACTACATCGTTCACGTCTTCCTCGAGGACAAGGACGGACATCCGGTCGCCGATCACCGGTATCGGATTCGCAGACAGGACCAACAGACCGCATCGAGAAAGGGCGACGACGGACCGACCCGGATCATCGACAACGAGATGACGCTGAGTGACTTCGCGCGAAAAAGCGCCGCGGAAAAGGCGGTCGACGAAGGGCTCGCCCTGGCGAAGAAACCCGTCCAATCGGCATCTTCCGCGAACGATACCAAGAGTGCTCCGACCCCCGCGCCAACCAGACCCGAGGTGGACCTCGAGGACCTCAAGAGCCGCGCAAGGACCTACTATCGCGGGGGCAACTACACGGTGGCGGCCGAGATCTTCTCCCAGATCGTGCGCGCCGATCCGGATGATGAGGTCTCAGCCGACTATCTCGAGTTGGCGACGGAACGGATCAGGCTCGGCGAGAGCACCCAACGAACCGGGACCTTCGACGCGACGGATGTCGAGATCAGCGACGAAAGCAGGGCCTCGACGGCCGAGATCACCGCCTACCTTCACTCCCCGGCCGGCAAGGGCAGCATTGATTTCTGGCTCGATGGCGAACCGCTACCGCCGCACACATTCACCGCCAAGAGGACGCAGAAGGTCTTTCACAGCTTCCACATCGAAGCGGGTGAACACACCTTCGAGGCGGAACTCCGTTTTGGTAAACACTCGTGCGGGAGATTCACCTTCACCCGGAGTTTCAGAAAAGACACCCGATGGACGCTCAAATTCAAGGTGCCGTCCAAGAAGGGCGAAGCCACCGCCTACCTGGTCGAGCGGAGCGACTGATCTCCGACCCGCATCCCGCTGCCTCGGCATTGCCCGTCCCGCCTCCGCCGTGATTCAATACCCCAGATGGACAACGACAAGAAGTTCTTCCTCTTCGTTCTGCTCGGCACGACGCTGTTGCACGTGACCCTGGCAATGTGGGCGCCTCCGTCCGGCGACGAGGCCTACTACTGGGACTGCTCACGCCACCTCGACTGGAGCTACTTCGACCAGCCGCCGTTGGTGATCTGGGCCATGGTCCCCTTCAGGGCGATCCTCGGTGAAACCACCCTGGCCATCAGGGCGCCGGCAATCGTGGCGAGCCTGCTCATCGCCTTCGCTCTGGTGCCCATCATCCGCAGGCTCGGTGGCGGTCTCCGTGAAGCCGGCCTGGCCTATGTCCTCCTGCACGGGACGCCGATGGTCTTCCTCGCTTCGTCGTACGCCTCCACAGATATCGTGATGGTCGCCGCCTACACCATCGCCACCGCCGCAGCCATGGCGGTGGCCGATGGCGAGATTCGCGGCTGGTGGGGTTTCGGCCTCGCCATCGGTCTCGGTTTCCTCGCCAAGTTCCCCATGGTCCTCGCCCTGGCGGTGATCGGGACGGCGGTGATCTGGGGAGAGGGCAAACGCCACCTCAAGACCGCCACACCCTCCCTCGCTGCGCTGCTCGCCTTCGCCTGCACCACCCCGGTGTGGATCTGGGCGACGCAGCACAACTGGGACAACATCACCTTTCAGCTCGAAGGCCGGCACTCCTCGACGGGTTTCACGCTCAAGTACCTCGGCGAGTATCTCGGCGCCAATCTCCTGCTGTTTTCACCGCCCCTCCTCGTGGCGCTGGCGGTGGCCTGGTGGCTCGCCCGACGCCACACCGATCCCGCCTGGAGGGTGGCCTTGGTTTCTGCCATCACCCCCTTCGCCTTCTTCGGTCTGCTCGCCTTGCGGTCGCGGATGTCACCCCACTGGGGCGCCCCGGGACTGGTCGTGGCCATGGCAATGTTGGTCATGCTCTCCTTCCGGGCCAAACGCGGCCTGCTGATCAGCGGAGTTGTCTTTGGCGGGCTCCTCGTAGCAGCGGTCCTCGCCATCATCGCCGCACCGCTGGAGCTGTTGGAGTTTCAGTGGACCTACAGCGGGCGACCCGGTCGGGTCAGCACCTCATCAGCTGCGGCCATGATCGGCAACGAAGAAATCGCTCGCAGTGTGATGGAGCGGCTCGAGCCCGGTGAAATCATGGCCTCGTCGAGCTACACCAACGTCCACCTGCTGAGCTCTCTCACCGGCGGCGCGCTCGAGACCCGGCTCGCCAACGTCAACAACGGGCTCCACGGTCTGGCTTCGCTCTACTGGCACCGGCCGGACGATCTGATCGGTCGCGACTTCCTCTTTATCGCCCATGACCGCAGGGGCACCATGCACGAACCCCTCGGCGAGATCTTCGCCGAGGTCATCGAGGAACCTCCCATCGAGATCCACCGCGGTGGTCAGCTGATCCGCAGCATGCGGGTGATGCGCTGCCGCGACCTTCAGGAACCCTTGCCGGCATTCACTCGCCTCGACTGACTCGCATCCCCGTCCGCTCCGGAGCCCGTTTCCGTTTCCGTTTCCGTGCCCGATCCCGATCCCGATCCCGATCCCGGAATGATCCTCTCCCTCTCCTTCTCCCTCTCCCGTGCGATGTCGGCGGCAGTGTCGTTGCGTCCTGGCACCCCGGCCTTCTGGTCCGCCTTCGGCGGCCCAGCGTCGCGGATCAGCGTGGTCGCGCGGGGGTTGATTGAAAGGACTGCGACCACGCTGATCGCGCGCCGGCGGCCTCTTTCGCCCTTTGAGAGCCGCACCGGAACGCGGGTGCCCGAGGTTGCCCCCCTTGACGTTTTTCTCAGAGCGAATGGTGCGTGAGCGCGTGACCTCGGAAAAACACCAAGAACGGCACGCCCGGTCGAGGACATAGCCCCGCGCAATCAGCTGGCGGCTTCTGCACCTTCAGGATTCACGATGAAAGCACAGCGGAAAAAACCGCTCACCGGGGCGTGCAGGGCTTGATATTGTGCCGGCACCAACCCCCCGGCAGCACGCCGCGCCCCGGTGAATCGCTTCACGCCACGGGCCGTTGTCCCGCTCACGCTGGGATCATGCCGATTCGACGCGGGATGGGTGCCTGGCTCCAATTGTGGGTCTATTCGCTCCTCCCTCCCCCCCATCGCTACACAGGATCGGGAGCTTGCGTGCCTGGCATCCCCTCCCATCGCGTTTCTACTGGAGCGGACCTCGCCGATGGTGCGACGCTGGGCCGCCGTAGGCGGACCAGAAGGCCGGGGCTCCGGGAAGTTTGAGGCCGCGAACGTACCCAATCCCGCGGACGATGGATGCAACGCCTCCCGTGAATCCGGTAGAATCGGCCAACAGAATCCGTACCGTCTCACTACGATAGGAACCTGGGAATGTCGGAGCCGACCCAAAGACCAGACGAGAGTCCATTCCCGACTCTGGATCGGACTGCCCTGATGCTGACGTCGCATGCAGACAACTCCGACGACGCCTATTGGCAGTCGAGGACACCCCAGGAACGGATCGAAGCCGTCGAAATGCTCAGGAGGCTCAACTATGGGCTCGATGCGACTTCCTCGAGACTTCAGAGACTTCTTGAAGTTGTTGAACGACCACGAAGGCACAACAACGACACCCAGGTGTCACGATGACCTCCGGCAGAACGGCCACGCCCCAAACGGCGTGATGGACCTCACTTCTGCGCCCGTGATCTTGAGACGAATGAACTTTTAGTTTCACTAAAGAGCTGTCCAATGCGTCGATTCGGGTACCCTGATAAGTGGATGTTCAGCGTTCGATTCTGGAGGATTGAAATGCGCCGGTCCAGCTCTTCGCGATTGTCTTTGCCGTTCCTTTTCGCTCTCGCTGTGCTTGCCGTGCCTCCTGCCGACGCCGGACTCGTTCTTGAAGTCGGAGATGAAATTCGCGACATGGTTGCGGATCCTGTCCGAAATGATCTCTACGCGAGTCTCGTAACCGGGGAGATCATCCGAGTGAATATGGAAACACGCGAGATCACTGACAGGGTCTTCGCGGTCGACAATCCGTATCACCTCGCAACCTCACCAGACGGCACTAAGCTCTTCGTCTCCCTGTTTCCTTCGTGTGATATCGCCGTCTATTCTCTACCTTCTCTCGCTTACGAAACCACCTATGATGTTTCCTTCAACGCCGCCGGCCCACCGGGTGGGTTAGTCGCGAGCCTGAATCGTCTGTACATCGGAAGTTCACAGGGCGGCTCGACAATCGTAGAAACCGACAGCGGAGACGTTCTTTTCCACGGACTTCCTGATGGTTTCACCGTCGGCCACGACTGGGTGACGTGGTCCGCTCTCGATCCGCTCGGGACCGATCTCATCATGGCGAGCATCTACCCCCTCGCGGGATACACGCACCTAGGCATCTGGGACGTCACGACGGACGAGCCGCGGATGACGAACTGGGATCCCGCTTACTCGCTCGGACCCGCCGGTCGCCCGACCGCACTCGACATCACACCCGACGGACTTGAACTGGTGACGTCGATGTACGGCGGAATTGCCGTCCTCGAGCGAGGGCCGACCGGGCTGTTGGATCCGCAACACTTCGTGTGGCTGACCCCGGACGAGGACAGCCTGGTCACCTCGGTGAAACTCTCGATTGACGCGACGCGGGCCTTCGCGGTTTCCGACGGAAACGACAGGGCGCTGGTGTTTCTCCGGACCTCCGACTGGTTTCCGTACGCCAGGGTACCGATCCTAGGCTACCCGAGGCTGACGGACAGCCTCGTCATGTCGGCCGACGGAAGCATCCTGGCCGTATTGACCGCGGCGGATCCGCCGGCCTCCGGTCATCACAACGATTCGACGCAGATCGAGTTCTTTTCGTCCGCCGATCCCACCCCGAACTTCGGCTGTTATTACGCTCGGGGCATCGACTCAGTGGAACTGCAACCGATCAAGGTGAATGTCAGTCCCGACGGATCGGTACCCGACGATCTTCTGTTCTCCATGTACGACTATCACGAGGGTCTCTCGTCATGGAGATGCGTCGCAACCGGCAGCTACGACTTCACTATTTCGAGACCCGGTTACCAGAGCGTCATGCTTCCGGGTGTTTCCGTCGATTCGATCAACTGGACAAATCTCGGCGACGTGATCATGGTGCGCGATCCGGGAACCACCACTCTCCCGCTCCCAACCCGGGTCTTCGGGACACCGGCCACCATTCCTGGGCAGACGTCCAACATCCGACTTTATGGCGAAAACTTCCTCCCCGGCATTTCCGTCGAGTCCAACGAACCGACGTTCATCGTCGACAGCTGGAGCCGAATCGACTGGTCGACGATAGACCTCACGATTACCGATACATCAATCGGCCCCAGGGATTATCTCGACAACTCGATTCTCGTCACTAATCCCGGTTCGTCCACTTCGGTCGCGGGCGACCTACTGCGGGTCATCCCGGAGATGCCCACCATCCATATGTCAGAGGAAGCCACCACCGTCGAGGAGTCGAGTGGCTCGGTCGTTCTCGACGTCGAGCGATCGGGACTCTCGACGGGCGAGGTCACGATTGACTACGAAACCGTCGACGGCACCGCGTTTGGCGGAAGCGACTTCACGATCGTCTCTGGCACTCTCACTTGGACAGATGGCGATTCAAGTCCCAAGACAATCACAGTGCCAATTGGACAGGATGCGATTTCCGAAGGACCAGAGACCTTTGCTGTGGAGCTATCGAACCCCATCGGAGGTCGACTTGGTTCACCTGCAGCAACCACGATCACCATCGATGATGACGACTCGTCCACCGTACAGTTTGCGATTGATGCCGCGTTAGCCACGGAGACCGATGGGACGGTGTTACTCACGGTGAGTCGGACCGGCGACATTTCGACGGCCGGCTCAGTGAACTGGTCGACAGCCGACGGCACAGCGACGGCAGGTGAGGACTACACGAGCGCCGGAGGGACTCTCGATTGGGCAGCCGGCAACGGGGATGACAAGACCATCATGGTCACGATTCTCGACGATGCGTTCCACGAGGAGACCGAGGCGTTCACGGTGGTGCTTTCGAGCCCCGGTGGCAACGCCTTCCTCGGCGATCCGTCCACGGCGACGGTGAACATCTCGGATGACGACGTCATCGAGATTGTCTTCTCGGCGGCGAGCTTTTCAGCCGGCGAGGGAGACGGCAACGCCACCATCACCGCCTGGCGGACGGGGGCGAGCAACGGCGCCGTCACCGCCGACTTCACCACCACCGACGGAACAGCAACAGCAGGAAGCGACTACACCGCCGTCGGCGGTACGCTGAGCTGGGCCGACGGCGACATCACTCCCAAGACCTTTGATATCCCCATTCTGGAGGACGGTGAAATTGAGATCGATGAGACGGTGGGACTGATTCTGTCAAACCCAACGGGTGGAGCCACAATCGGCGCAATCGCCACCGCCGTTTTCACCATCGAGGACAACGACGGCTCGCTGCTGCAGCTCAGCGCAGCAACTTATCCGTCAGCAGAGACCGGGGGGAGCGTCGATGTCACGATCCTACGTATCGGGGGCAGCGGCCATGGCGAGGTGTCTGTCGATATCGCCACCGCGGACGGCACGGCCACCGCAGGGCTCGACTACCTGGCGGCCTTCGACACGGTGACGTGGGTCGATGGCGACACCGATCCCAAGACGTTTTCGGTCACGCTGCTCGACGACGGGCATTTTGAAGGTCCGGAGACCATCAATGTGAGCCTCAACAACCCGGTTGGCAATACAAGCATCGGCGTACCGGCGAATGCCGAGATCGTCATCGACGACGACGAGTGGATGGAGCGCCTCGTCAACACCCAGACCAGCGGGCCTCAGACCCGGCCCAATGCCGCCATGAACGCCACCGGTGACTCGGTCGTCGTCTGGGAGAGCTATCTCCAGGACGGCTCGGGTTGGGGGATCTTCGGTCAGCGCTTCGATGCCGCAGGTAACCCGGTGGAATCCGAATTCCAGGTCAACTCCGGCAGCGCCGGCGATCAGCGCTACCCGGCTGCGGCCATGCGTCCCGACGGGTCCTTCACCGTCGTCTGGCTCGATTCCGACGGCGCCGGAGACGGCATCCGCGGCCGGAGCTTCAGCGGCGCGGGCGCGCCCACGGGCGGCGACTTCACCGTCAATTCCACGATCACCGGCGATCAGACCGAGCCCGATGTCGCGGTGGATGGCTCCGGCGCTGGAATCGTCGTCTGGCAGACCGATGTCACCGGCGATCTCGAGATCCGCGGCCGGCGCCTGGACGCCTCAGGCGCCCCCACCGGTTCAGAGCTGACGATCAACTCCACCACCGCCGATGACCAACAGGCGCCGGCCATCGCCGGGGCCGCGGGTGGCGGCTTTGCCATCGTCTGGCAGGGCTACGGTCAGGACGGGCCCGCCGACGGCATCATCGCCAGGCTCTTCGCCGCCAGCGGCGCCCCGACCGGCGCCGAGTTCATCATCAACGAATGGACCGCCGGCAACCAGATCTCTCCCGCGATCGGCAGGGCCATCGACGGGTCGATCCTCGTCGCGTGGGAAGACACCACCAACAAGGACGGCTCGGGCTCGAGTATCCGCGCGCGCTGGTTTTCAGCCACCGGAACCCCGCTCGGGGGGGATGTCCAGGCCAACACCCACTGGCTCGACGATCAGATGAACCCGACCGTGGCGTGCTCCGGGCCGGGGAACGCGCTCATCGCATGGGAGAGCGAGGACCAGGACGGCTCGAATCTCGGGATCTACACTCAGGCCCTGGGTCACGACGGTGTCCCCTCGGGCATCGAGCTTCGGATGAACATTATTGTCATCGGGATCCAGCACCGGCCTGCCCTCGCCGACTCCGCCTCAGGCGCCTTCTGGGCGACCTGGGCCAGCGGCGCCCAGGACGGCTCCGGGGACGGGATCTACGGGCTCTTCAGCGCGGCGCCGGTGATCATCGAGCTCTTCACCGATGGGTTCGAATCGGGCGACACCTCAGCCTGGGGTTCAACCACGCCGTAGAGTCAAGGAACGATCACCAGCACCTTGTACCGCCCGGGTCCCGCGGGCGACGGGAACCAAACCACCGCTGTAACCACCATCGCCCGCGGGGCTCCGGCATTCCATGGGACGTGATGGATCTCTCGCCGTGACCCGCTATCTTGAGATGGTTGAAGGTTTTATCCCGCTGAAGATTGAACCAATGGGTCCACACAGGTAGTCTAGTAGGTGGAGGGTCAGTGTTCGGTATTGGAGGTTGTGTAATGCGCCGAAACGCCAAGTCATCGAATCTGTGGACAACTGAATTCGTACTTTGCATCTTGCTGGCGGGTTTCGGAGCAACACCGTCGCACGCCGATAGCATTGTCGGTCTCGGGGCCGATGTCCGCGATATGGTCGCAACTCCGAGTGGCGAAGGACTCTACTTCAATCTCGAAACCGATGAGCTTGTCGCCGTAAACATGGGGGCTACATCGGTTTCGGCTCGAGTGACCGTCGCCGGCGGTCCTGGAGTGCTCGCCCTCTCCCCGGACGGAAGCCGGCTCTATGTCAGCCTCGTGGACAACTTGGAGATCGCGGTGTATTCCGCTCCTGGCCTGAGTTTCATCCGGACCCTTCACACGTCGAGCACCTACCCAACGAACGGCTTGGTCGTTGGACCAAATCGGTTGTACGCCACCCACCAGGACGGATTCTCGATCCTCGACCTCGCGACGGGCGACGAACTCTACTTCCGTTATTCCTCGGAGGGGGCCATGAGGATGAAGCTCCTGTCGGACAACAATACGCTCGTCGGCGTCACTACCACTGGGGCGCCAAATCACCTCTACCAGTTCGATGTCAGCAGTGACACGCTGGAAATGATTGGCGCGGGATGTTGCCACTCGTGTACTGGGGGATTTCTCGGTCAATACGAGATTTCTTTGGACGAATCACGGGTCTACCTCGCCGCGGCTACGCCCTACCATGCACAGGTCCTGAACCTTCCCGAAACCGGTCTCACATTCCGCACCCACAACATCCTGACGGGATCCTACCCCGAGTGTCTGGCGGTTTCGCCAGCTGAAGATACCGTGTACGTTGGCCATGGTGCGGCAGCGTTCGTCGTGGTCAGCACCCAGGATTGGCTGCCGCACTCGATCGTTCCGCTACAGCATCCAACCTACTACAAAAACTGCATGGTGTTGTCTTCCGGAGGCGATATGCTCGCCGTGGTGACCAACCCTGGGGGCACCCAAGCATATGTAGAGTTTGTCACCCTCGGCGGACACACCGTCAACAGGGGCGGCGTCAAGCTACGGCCCGTAGACAGCGTTGACGGTCTTCCGATCCCGAACATCAATGGGTGGCTGGTCCTCGGCCAAGGGGATGCCTCCTTCATCGATACCGAAAACGGGGTATTCGCCAACGCTCCGCTCGAGGAGGGTTCTTACTCGGACGACCTGGGCGCCCCAGGCTACGAAAGCGTGAACCTCAACTTCGACATCGTCGCTGGCCAATGGACCGATCTGGGCGATGTGCCCATGACGCTGACGGGAGACCGCCGAGGACCGTTTGCGATGTGCGCCACACCGGCGGCGGTCACCAACCAGATCACCACCCTGACACTCCACGGCCAGTACTTCGAACCGAACGTTGTGCTGGATACGCTGATCCCCGAGTTTTCGATCGTCGACTACACATGGCTGAGCCCGTTCAAGATCGAGGTCACGGTCTCGGTGGGGCACTATGACGATCCCGTCCGCGAGTACAATGCAATCCGCGTCACCAACCCAAGCAGCATCGACCAGAATTTCGCGACGGTCTTTGTCATTCCCGGTGGGGTGGCGTCCCTCGAGTTCGCCGAACCGACGTCAGTTGTCACTGAAGGCGCAGGGACGATCGACCTCCAAGTCACCCGAACTGGGGCCGTTGGCGGCCAAGTCACCATCGACTACGAGATCATAGACGGTACCGCCACCGCAGGTGATGACTACACCGCCGTCTCCGACACCCTCACATGGCCGGACGGCGACTCGGACCCCAAAACGATCACGGTACCGATTCTCCAGGACGCCATCCCCGAGGGTCCCGAGACCTTCACGGTCGAACTGTCCAACCCGACAGGCGGAGCGGTGCTCGGAGCGATCGACACTACCGAGGTCACCATTGACGACGACGATTCTTCGACGGTGCGTTTCACCGTCGCCGCAACCGGCGTTGCCGAGACGGGCGGGACGATCTCCCTCACGGTGAGCCGGACCGGCGACATCACTGCGGCAGGCTCGGTGACCTGGGCCACCGCCGACGGGTTGGCAGTTGCGGGCCAGGACTACACGAGCGCTGGAGGAACCCTCGACTGGGCCGCCGGCAACGGGGATGAAAAAACAATCATGGTCACGATTCTCGACGATGCGCTCTACGAAGAAACCGAGGCGTTCACCGTGGTGCTCTCGAGCCCCGGCGGCAACGCCTTCCTCGGCGATCCGTCCACGGCGACGGTGAGCATCGCGGACGACGACGTCATCGAGATCGTCTTCTCCACAGCGGACTTCGCAGCCGACGAAGGAGACGGCAATGCCACCATCACCGCCTGGCGGACCGGAGCGACCAACGGGACCGTCACCGCCGACTTCGCCACCACCGGTGGCACGGCCACACCAGGCGGCGATTACACTAACGTCAGCGGCACCCTCAGTTGGGCCGACGGCGATTCAGCGCCGAAGACCTTTGACGTTCCTCTGATCGAGGACGGCAACGGAGAGATTGACGAAACCGTACTGTTATCGCTGTCCTCCCCCACCGGCGGCGCGACCATCGGGGCGCCCGGAACCGCCACCCTGACCATCGAGGACAACGACGGCACCTCTCTCCAGTTCACCGCGGCGAGCTTCAACGTGGGCGAGACTGCCGGCGAAGCCATCATCATCGTTCAGCGGGTCGGAGGTGACAGCTCGGGAACCGCAGCCATCGATTACGCCACGGCCGACGGGACCGCCGTCGCCGGGTTGGACTACCACGCAACCTCGGGCACCCTGAGCTGGGCCGACGGCAACACCGACGACAAGACCTTCTCGGTGATCATCTTCGATGACGGGGTTCTCGAGGGCTTCGAGAGCCTGACCGTCGAGCTGACAAACCCCACCGGAAACGCCACTCTCGGCACCCCAACCTCGGCCGTCATCGCCATCGCCGATGACGAGTGGGTCGGGCAGCTGGTCAACACCGAAACCGGCGGGTCCCAGACCCGGCCCGATGCAGCCATGAACGCCACCGGAGATTCGGTGGTGGTCTGGGAGAGCTATCTCCAGGACGGCGGTGGATGGGGAATCTTCGGACAACGCTACGATGCGGACGGAGATCCGGTGGGATCGGAGTTTCAGGTCAATGCCGCCGGCGCCGGGGACCAACGCTACCCTGCTGCCGCCATGCGGCCGGACGGCTCCTTCACCGTGGTCTGGCTCGACTCGGACGCAGACGGAGACGGTATCCGCGGACGTCGTTTCAACGCCGCAGGCGCCCCCGTGGGCGGCGACTTCGCCGTCAACTCCACCACCGCCGGCGACCAGACCGCGGCCGATGTGGCGGTGGACGGCTCGGGCGTTGGAATCGTCGTCTGGCAATCGGATGCCACCGGAGATCTCGAGATCCGCGGGCGGCGTTTGGACGCATCGGGTGTCCCCATCGGCGCAGAGCTGACGATCAACTCGACCACCGCCGATGACCAACAGGCGCCGGCCATCGCCGGGGCGGCGGGTGGCGGCTTCGCCGTCGTCTGGCAGGGCTATGGCCAGGACGGGCCCGCCGATGGCACCATCGGCCGGCTCTTCGCCGCCAACGGCTCCCCGACCGGGACCGAGTTCATCGTCAACGAGTGGACCGCCGGCAACCAGATCTCGCCCGCGGTCTGCCGAGCCGCCGATGGCTCGAGTCTTTTTGCCTGGGAGGACACCACCAACAAGGACGGATTCGGCTCGAGCATCCGGGCGCGGTGGTTCTCGGCCGCCGGGACACCGCTCGGGGGCGATGTCCAGGCCAACACCTACTGGCTCGATGACCAGATGAACCCGACCGTGGCCTGCGCCGGTCCGGGGAATGCGGTCATCACCTGGGAGAGCGAGGACCAGGACGGCTCGGACCTGGGGATCTATACCCAGGCACTGGGGCACGACGGGGTGCTCTCGGGGATCGAACGGCGCATGAACACCTATGTCTTCGGGGTCCAGTACCGGCAGGCCGTCGCCGACTCCGCCTCGGGTTCTTTCTGGGCGATCTGGGCCAGCGGCGCCCAGGACGGCTCCGGCGACGGGATCTACGGGCTCTTCAGCGCGGCGCCGGTGATCGCCGAGATCTTCACCGACGGGTTCGAGTCGGGCGACACCTCCGCCTGGGCGGCGACCACGCCGTAGACATAAGGAACGATCACCAGCGCCTTGTAGCGCCCGCGTCTCGCGGGCGATGGAAACTAAACCGCCGCTGTAACCACCATCGCAGGCGGGACGCCTGCGCTACAAGACGGTACGGTCCTGTTTGTTGTCAGCGCTTCTTCTTCGGTCTGGCGACGAAGACCTGACTGGGTCGGCCGTCCTCGACCTTCCGGACAACGAGATCGATCCCGTCCCACTGGACGGCCGCCCCTCTGACCATCTCACCCTCGTGGAGGTGGGCGATGAGCCCGCCGACGGACTCGATGTCCTCGGGCTCTTCGATGGCTCTGCCGACAAGGCCCTCGAGGCGCCGAAGGGACAGAAAACCGGGGACCACCCAGCCCGCTTCATCCTCGAAGACCGAGGTATCGAGATTCTGATCGAACTCATCCTCGATCTCACCGACCACCAACTCGAGGGCGTCCTCCAGGGTGACGATCCCCGAGAAGCCGCCGTACTCGTCGAGCACGACCGTCAGGTGTTGGCCCGCCCGACGAAAGTCCTGGAGCAGATCCGGCAGCTGGCGGCTCTCTGGAACATACAACGGCGGCACCACGACGTCCCGCCAGATCGCCTGGGAGTCCAGGAACATCAGGTTCTTGGCGTGCAGGACCCCGACAATATCGTCCGGTGAAGACGCCACAACGGGGAACCTGCTGTGCGGGGTCGTCGCGACGAATGACTTCAGGGTCTCAAGGTCCCAATCAACCGAAACGGTCACAACCATGGTGCGCGGGATCATGACCTCGCGCGCCACCGCATGTTGGAAACGCAGCACCGACTCCATCATCATCCGCGCGTCGCGAGGCAACTCGGCGTGGCGGTGGGCCAGCCGCAGCATGAAGAGCAGATCCTCCTCGGTGACCGGCAGATCTGGGCCCAGATCGCGCGACAGCAGACGCGTCAGCAGACCGAGGACCCAGTTCACCGGCCGCAGGACCACATCGAGAAGATAGAGCACCGGGGCCACACGAACGGAGACCCAGGCCGAATGACGCTGAGCCAGGGTCTTTGGTGTGATTTCACCGAAGATCAGGATCACCAGGGTCATGATGCCGACGACAAACGCCAGACCACCCTGATCCGTGAGGCGATACGCAATCCGGGTTGCGAGGGCTGACGCCAAGACGTTCACCAGGTTGTTCCCCACCAGAATCGTGATGAGAAGCTCCTGCGGCGCCGTCGCCCATCGATCGAGTCCCGCCCGTGCCAGACGTCCGCCGGTCATCCGCAACGCCTCGAGACGGGTGATGGGCAGCGAATTCAGCGCGGTCTCGGAGGCGGAAAAGAACCCCGATCCAACCAGACACACGATCACCCAGATGATGTCAGCGGTCATGGCCGGGCCTTGCCATTGGGTCGGCTCGAGGTTCGGGGTCGTCGTCCATTTCACCAAATCGTAGCATGATGAGCATGAGACCAAGGTCCTTCTCGCTTGCAGATCCGGGCGCTGTGGGCATCGTGCTAAGCTTCAATCGAACAGCACATCTGATTGATCTGAGGAGGTCGTGATGAGTAACGGAACTCCGGCACCCGAACGAAAAGGCCTGCATCCCTTAGCGTGGGTCGGCATCGGCTGCGGCGCGATTCTGGTTATCGTGGTGATCGCGATGCTGATCGGCGGCTTTTTCCTGGCGCGAACCGTCAAGAGCGTCGCCGAGGATTTCGAAGACAACCCGGGTCTGGCCACTGCGAGATTAGTGGTCAAGGCCTCGCCCGAACTCGAAGAGGTCGAGACCGACGAGGACGCCGGCACCATGATCATCCGTAACAAGAAGACCGGCGAGCTCATCACGGTGAACTTCGATGACATCAAGGAGGGTCGATTCAGCTGGACCGCCGACGGTGAGGAGGTCACCGTCGATGTCAGCGACGCGGAGAGCGGCACGGTCAAGATCGAATCAAGCGATGGTGACGGTTTCCAGCTCACCACCGGCGACGCGGTTAACGAGGAGATCCCCGATTGGGTCCCGGTCTACCCGGGAACCGAGCCCAAGAATCGCGGGTCCATGAAGACCGACGAAATGGTCTCGGGCAACTACACGACGACGACCGACGACGGTGTCGATAAGGTCCTCGAGTACTTCGGCGAGAGTCTCAAATCGGCCGGCTACGAGGTCAACGTCAACACCTTCTCCAGCGACGACACCGGAGGCGGGATGATCAACGGAAGCCTCGAGAGCGAGGGACGGACCGTCGTGGTCATCGTCGGTACGGATGACGGAGCCACCGGGATCACGGTGACTCACACCCAGAAAATGTAGGCCCCGCAAGCGAAGGAACCAACCCTCGCGGGCTCGGTGCCATCGCCCGCGAGACGCGGGCGCTACAAGACCGCCCGGACTACTTGGTCGCCTCGGCAACCTTGTCGGCGATCTCGAAAAAGGCGCGGGCGGACGGCGAATCGGGGCGTTCAAGAACGATGGGTTTCCCGCTGTCGCCACCGGTGACCACCGCAGGATCCAACGGCACCGTGCCGAGCAGCGGCAGCCCGAGCTCTTCGGCCGTCTTGACCCCGCCGCCGGTGCCGAAGATGTTTTCGTGGTGACCGCACTCGGGGCATTCATAGCCCGACATGTTCTCGACGATCCCGAGGACCCTGGTCTCGAGCTTCGTGAACATATGGAGACCCTTGCGGGCGTCGATGAGCGCCACATCCTGGGGCGTCGTCACAATGACCGTTCCGGCGAGCGGAACATTCTGGCACAGGGTCAGGGCCACATCACCGGTCCCCGGCGGCAGATCGACGATGAGATAGTCGAGCTCGCCCCAGTGGACATCGCCGAAGAACTGCTCGAGGGCTTTCTGCAGCATGGGACCGCGCCAAATCACGGGTTGATCGGCATCGACAAAGAAACCAAAGGAAAGAACCTTGATCCCTCCCGGGGTCTCGGGAGCGTGGATCTTGCCGTCGTCGTCGGCCATGGGCTCACCTGTGGCGCCCATCATGAGCTGCTGTGACGGGCCGTAGATGTCGGCGTCGAGCAGACCCACTGAGTGACCGCGCTTGGCAAGCGCATGCGCGAGATTGGCCGAGACCGTGGACTTGCCGACACCACCCTTACCCGACGCCACCGCCACCACGCGCTTGATCCCCGGGATCTTGTCCTCCCAGGTGGTGGGCTCGGGCTCGGGTTGGTGCTGGGTTTGGGGGGCACCCGCCATGGGCATCAAGGGCTGAATCTGGAGATCGATCTCGGAGACCTCATCCACTCCCTGGAAGAGACCCTCGATCTGATTCCGAAGGTCTTCGATATCCGACGGCTGCACCACCTTGACGGCAAGCTTGAGACGGACGACGGAACCGTCGATCTCAATGTCCTGGATGGCGCCCTCCTGGACGAGGCTGTGGTGGCTCCCTGGAGCTTGGATGGCATTGAGAACTTCGAGGACACTCTGATTGGACAGTGGCATCTGGTGTTTCCTTTCGAGAGGGGTGTCATTCCCCCACCGGGTAAACGGCGCCAGATTCTACCCCATTCCCTTCCAGGCTGCCGAGCGGTGACTTCCAGGTACAATCACCCGAGATTCGCACCCGGAGGTTCAGATGCCGGAGATCACACGAGGCAACGTCAGCATTTCTTACACCGACGAAGGGGTGGGACGACCCGTACTCCTCCTCCACGGCCATACTTTGGATCGCCGAGCCTGGCTGACGGTGGTTCCGCACCTGCTCACCGCCGGTCTCCGCGTCGTTCGACCGGACCTCCGCGGGCACGGGCGGAGCGATCGACCGGACTTCGGCTACCACTTCGCTGACCACGCCGCCGACATGATCGCCCTGCTCGATCACCTCGAGATCGAGCGGACCGCCATCATCGGTTTCAGTTTCGGCGGCGGGGTGGCCCTGGAGATCGCGCTCACCCATCCCGACCGCGTTCACGCCCTCGGTCTGGTCGCTTCGGTGATGCCTGACCGGCCCTTCGAACCGGTCTTCATGGACAGCCTACGTGAGGTTGCAGGAGCGATCCGTTCGAAGGGCGTCGCCGCGGCCATGACCGAAACCTGGTCCGATTCCCCGCTGTTCGCCCACTCTTTTTCCAAACCCGGTGTTCGAGAGGCCGTTACCAGCATCGTGGCCGGCTTTCCCGGCGCCGAGTTCCTCGCGACCCGACGCGATGAGGTTTCACGCGACTGGACGGTTCCGGATCGGCTCGCGGAGATCGCGATCCCGACCGCGGTCATGGTCGGCGAACACGAGATGCCCGGCTTCCGAGCCTACGCGGACGAGGCAACGAAGAACATTCCCGGAGCGACCCTCGAGGTCGTCCCCGACTGCGGCCACCTCCTGCCCTTCGAGGCCCCCGACGCCATCGCCAAGATGATCATCGGGCTGTTCGGCAGACGGTAGCCCTGGGTAGGCTCAGCGGAATCGGCGTTGCCGTGACCTCATCGTGCGCCACGGCCCTCGTGACTCGAGCCCGTAGGTTCTCGAAAAGCGCGATCAGATCGTGTATGCACAATGGAACCGCAGAGACGCGGAGACGCAGAGATGCCGCAGTGTTTTTCTTGACCCATCGCAGGGTCGGAGTCATTTCGAGGGTCGGAGGGAGCCCGGGTTTATCGGTGCGATGCTCTGCGGAACCTCTGCGAACTCGGCGTCTCCGCGGTTTCATCGCGAGCGCCGGCAGGGTTGTTCGCAGAACGAAGTCTGAGCGCGTGCCGGTCGACGGGTTATCCGCTCATGGGCCGGACGACGGGTGTGGGGGGGTCGTCGCCGGCGAGGACGGCGAGGATATTCTTTGCCGCGAGCTCGGCCATGGCGGCCCGCGTCTCCACCGTCGCCGAACCGATGTGTGGCAGCAGCACCACATCATCGCGATCGAGCAAATCCGGATGGATCTTCGGCTCGTGTTCAAAAACATCGAGGCCGGCGCCACCGAGATGACCCTCGGCGAGCACCCTCGCCAACGCCGCTTCATCGACCAACAGGCCGCGGGCAGTGTTGATCAGAAACGAGCCGTATGGCATGCGTCTCAGCAGCTCCTCATTCATGAGGTGGTGGTTTTCGTCGCTCATGGGGGTGTGGAGTGACAGAACGTGGCTGGTCGAAACCAGCTTTTCGAGAGGCATCCACATGGCGGCCGGTTCCGGATCGGTGAATTCCTCGACATCGCTGTAGGCCACCGACATCCCGAACCCCTGCGCCCGACGGGCCACCGCCCGCCCGATACGTCCGTATCCGACGACCCCGAGCTGCCGACCCTGGATCGCCGACCCGAGCAGCATGTCGAGGGCCCAGCCATGGAACGCGCCGCTCCGGAGAAAACGCTCGCTCTCGCCCAGCCGCCGGGTCACCGCGAGGATCAGGGCCCAGGTGAGATCGGCGGTCGCCTCGGTGAGCACATCCGGGGTGTTGGTCACCCACACTCCGCGACGTCGCGCCGCCTCAAGGTCGATGTTGTCGAAACCCACCACGCAGTTGCCGACGACCTTGAGCTGCGGGCAGCCCGCGAAAACACGATCAGTCACCGGATTCTGGAGGAGCGTGAGGGCCGCCCCGGCCGAGCCGATGAAGGCGATGAGGTCGTCCTCGGTCGTGATGGGCTCGCCCATGTGAACTCGAACATCGTGACTCTCCTCGAGCCAGGCGATGGCACGCCCAGGCAATTTCGAGGTGACCACCACCCGGGGATGGTCCATCACCAGCCCTCCACCGGTGTGATGAACTCGACCAGGAGCTTCTCGATGGGTCGCTCGGCGGTCTCCACCACCCGCCCGAGTTCGTTGCCATCGGCATCGAAGACAACAAAGGTGGCCACCCTGTCGACAGTGCGCTCGACACCGGCTTTGATGGCCAGTTCGGCGTCGTCGATTCGCCGCATCCGATCGACACCGATCATCTGGTGCTCAAAAAGCGGAGAGTCCATCTCATCGAGGACCCGGACCAACCGCGGCACTTCGCGTTCGGAGTCGTGGCACCAGCTCCCGAGGACCGTGACAATTCGATAGCTCCCGAGAGCCTCCCCGAGGCGATCAATGGCTTGCTGGTCGGGTTGGGCGTCCTGATACTCCTCGAGCCACCCTTCAATGGTCTCGAGCTGCGACCACTCGATCTGACCCAGAAGGACAAGGCTTGGCAGCGGCGGCTCGTCGCCGCTCGCGACCTCGATGCGGCGGATCCGATCGCCGACGCGGATCCTGGTCAGAATCTCACGACCGTGCACCACCTCGCCGAAATTTGTGTAGTGCCCAACCAGGTGGTCGGCCGGTGCAAGGGTGAAAAAGAATTGGCTGCTCCCGGTGTTGGGGCCCGAGGTGGCGATCCCGACCCTCCCGGTGTCATACGGACGAAAGGCCGGTTCGTCGGGCAGGATGAAACCGGCTCCACCCCAACCGTCACCGCGGGGGTCGCCACCCTGCACGACAAAGTTGGGAACGACACGATGGAAGGTCAGCCCGTCATAAAAACCGACGGACGCCAATTCGTAGATCTCGCGGGAGGAGATCGGCGCCTCCAGCGATTCGAGACGGATGCGGATCGTGCCTCGGTCGGTCACGACATCGAGCCAGTGATGTTCCTGCATCCACTCGACGAGGTCGACATACCACTGGGCGTTGTGTCTGAGCTCGCGTTCTTGGGATCGCGCCGGAAGACCCATGCTCCGAGCCGCGTCGATGACCAGCACCGCCACCGCCGGATCGGTATCCGCCGCCGCTCGCCTGACGACCACTTCCCGTTGATCGCTGTCTTCGGCCGCCGCGAGCGCGGCTGTCAGAGCTGCGGCTCGCGCATCGGGCATCTCATCGGATCGCCATCCTCTGGCCAGATCGAGAAGATCCTGGAAGCCACCTGCAGCCCCGGCATCGGCCAGATGATTCAGCGCCGCCGTCCGGACCGCCGGGTCCGGATCCTCCGCGACCAGGCGCGCGAGGGTCTCGAGACGGGTCCGGACCTCGTCGCCGTCGAGTCGTTCGAGCCAGGCCAGGCGGACCTCGGCATCGTCAGCGACCACAACCATGGCCTCGATCTCTTTGCCCAGCGCCGGCGCCACCATCGCCACCGCGCGGCGTTTCCACAATTCATCACCCGAGAGCCACCCTCGAGCCAGTTCATCCACACCTTCCGCTCCACGATGGGCCGCGGCGGCGAAGGCCTCGGAAGCCAGCCAGGGTTCTTCGTTCTTGGCGATCTCCACGAGCCCGGCGCCGGAACCGATCTCGGGCCGCGCTCCGGCGGCTCTGGCGGCCATGATGGCGACGTGGGGCTCGGTGGTCGTCCACATGGTGACGATGGACGACGCCACCGCATCGGAGACCGGAGGCAGCGCCTGCGCCGCCAGGGCGCCGCATGCCGCAGCGCGTACCCTCGGGTCGTCATCGGCCACCGCGTTCGACAGGATCACGATATCCTCTTTGGAGAGGGGTGCACGCCCCAGACCAGTCATGGCGCTGAGGCGAATCACCGCCACAGGATCGGCGGCGAGGCGACGCAGTGTCGCTCGCGCAGCAGGCCGGGGGCTTCGAGCGAGGGAGTAGGCCGCTGCCCGTCGCAGCTGGACCTCGGGGCTGGTCGCCGCCGCAGCCGCAGTACTTTCCCAGCCCGCGTCGTCGAACCGCCAGAGATTTGCCATGGCCGTGGCCTGAACGCCCATGTCCGGTTCCTTCTCCAACACCTCCATGAACGGACCGAAGGACTCGGCTCCGCCGTGTGTCATGGCCCAGGCTGCAGCCTGGCGAACCTTGGGGATCCCATCGGAAAGCCCCCGGAACGCCAGATCACGGCCATGAACTCCCAGTCGCCCGGCCGCGATCATGACCTCGTAGCGAACCCGGAAATCCCGGTCGCGCAGATACTCCCACAGGAGGTCATGCTGACTCGGATCCGAACTCGAGGCCACCGCGCGGATCACCAGAATTCGCGTCTCGGGAAAGGGATCTTTGAGCATGGCAATCATCATGGAGGTCGGGAGGAGACCGGCGTCCATCTTGCGGAGCAGGAACTCTGCCCGAGACTCGAAGCTCCCAGGATCTTGCGCCGAAATGCACACAGCGGCCAACACGGAGGCGGTGGTCAAGGCGACCACTTTCCTCCACCGATGTCTCCCCGAGCTTCGAATCGCTAGGAGCCTGTAGGGAATAGGTGGATGGTGGATGTCGGAGCGTCGAGAAGAGCTGTCTTTCGATGATTTCGAGGATGCATACTCAGAGTATTCGCTGAGAGAGCAGCGAAAGACAGACTTGTCGCCGCCCGACAAACGCCGTGCACCTATTTTGCTACAGGCTCCTAGACCCTTCATCACGACTACGCTCCGTGGAGCAACCGGTCACCGAGGACCGGTGGGAGTCCTGCCTGGATGATCCGCCGTCGTGCGCTGGAAGCCTGGTAGGAAACGCGATAGAGATAGACCCTTCGGCTGTCCTGATCAAATATGGCATAGGCTGCACGCGGGTCACGATCCCGCGGCTGACCCACCGATCCGGGGTTGATCAGGTAGCGGCTCTCCGGCTCGAGATCGATCACCGTTCTTCGACCTGTCAGCAGTCTCGCGCGGATCGTCACGTGGCCGTGCTCCTCCTGTTGGGTAAAGAGCGTCGGGACATGCGTGTGGCCAAAGAAGATGATCTGGTTCTCGAGTGAATCAAAAGCTTGATTCGCGTCGTAGACCGAGAAGATATAGGCATCTTCATCAAAACTCGAACCGTGGCAGATCGCGGCATCCGGCGTGATCTCGAGGGGTCCCTCGGGAAACGAGCGGAGATATTCGAGGTTTCGCTGATCGAGGCGCTCAAAGGTCCAAGCCGATGCCTCGCGCGCATACCGATTGAAATAGTCGCCGCTGTCGAGACCCGAGCACACGCGATCGTGGTTGCCGCGGACGATGGCGGCGCTCGGACCGAGTCCATGGATCCAGTTCAACACCGTGTTTGGTGAGGCGCCATAACCCACAGCATCCCCGAGAAAGGCCACCCGGTCGTATCGCTTGCGCCGAACGTGACGAAGGACCGCCTGAAGGGCGTCCCAGTTGGCGTGGATATCAGACAGGATCAGGAAACGCACGCGATCTCCAGCATGGCCGATTCGATGCGGCCGGCGATCTCGTCCGCCGTTTCTTCACCATCGATGGTGATGCGGATCGCCGCCTTCCGGTAGTCCGCAAGACGCCCTTGGTAAAGCCTTTGTGCCTGATCCGGATTCACCCACTTGGGTCGACCCTCGATCTCGCCCTCGAGCCGGCTCTCAATGAGACTCCACGGGGGGTCGAGGAAGACCGACAACCCATCGGAATCTCGGATCATTTGTCGGTTGTCCACGCTCGAAAACGCCCCGCCACCGGTGGCCACCACGAGGTTCGACCCACTCGTCGTTCTGCCGAGTTCCTGGTGTTCGATCCGGCGGAATTCCGCCTCGCCATGAGCCGAGAAGATCTCCGGGACCGACATGCCCAGTCGTTTTTCGATGGCCTCGTCGAGATCCGAGAAAACCCGGCCCGTCAGCCGAGCCACAGCCCGACCGACCAGAGTCTTTCCGGCGCCCATGAAGCCGACGAGATAGAGGTTCCGCACCGATATATGGTATCACTTGGAGAATTATGAATTATGAGTTTTGAATTATGAATGACATCGCACACGGCCCACGATCGCGGTGGAAATTCGTTACAGTGAAATCCAGAATTCAGAATTTCGAATGATCACGACATGTAGCGGTCCATAAAGCTGGTGGAGAAATCACCGCTCTGGAAATCCGGATCAGCGAGGATCTTCAGGTGAAGGGGGATGGAGGTCTTGATGCCTTCGATACGGAACATCTCGAGGGCGCGACGACCTCTGACGATGGCCTCCTCCCGATCACGCCCGTAAACCACGAGTTTGGCGATCAGGCTGTCGTAGTAGGGGGGAACCACATATCCGGAATACAGATGGGTGTCGACCCGGACCCCGGGTCCGCCCGGAAGGGCCAAGTGGGTGATCCGGCCGGGCGAGGGTGTCAGCCTTTCGGGGTCTTCTGCGTTGATACGGAACTCGATGGCATGCCCCCGGGGCCGTACCTGCCGACGCTTCGGGATGGAAATGGGTTCTCCGCCCGCAATGAGCAGCTGCTCCCGAACGAGATCGACACCGGTCACCAACTCGGTCACCGGGTGTTCAACCTGGATGCGGGTGTTCATTTCCATGAACGAGAAACCGCCATCCGCGGCGAGGAGGAACTCGATGGTTCCCGCATTGACGTATTTCGCGGCCCGAACCACCGCGATGGCTGCGCGTCCCATCTCGGCGCGGAGTTCTTCGTCGATGGCCGCCGACGGCGCCTCCTCGAGGATTTTCTGGTGGCGTCGTTGGATCGAGCACTCACGCTCTCCGAGGTGGACCACCCGACCATGCGAATCGGCGAGAATCTGAAACTCGATGTGCCGCGGGTTCTGGACGAATTTTTCGAGATAGAGGGTCGGATCGCCAAAAGCAATCTCGGCCTCGCTCCACGCCGTGTCGTAGGCGTGCTGCAACTCATCCCGGCTCCATGCGAGGCGCATCCCCCGTCCGCCACCACCGGCCGAAGCCTTGAGGATGACGGGATAACCGATGCCCTCGGCGAGCTCGAGCGCGTGATCGCTGGAGGTCAGCGCACCCTCGGAACCCGGAAGGACCGGGCACCCGGCTTCTGCAGCGGCTGCTCTCGCCGCCGCCTTGTTTCCCATCATGCGAATCGAATTCGCAGAGGGGCCGATAAAGACCAGACCGCTCTCGGTGGCGATCTGGGCGAAATTCGCGTTTTCTGCGAGAAAACCGTACCCGGGATGGATGGCGTCTGCACCGGTGATCTCGGCGGCTGAGATCACGGCAGTCACGTTGAGATAGGAATCAGCCGAGGCTGCCGGACCAATACAGACCGACTCATCGGCGAGTTCAACGTGGAGAGAGTCTCGGTCGGCTTCGGAGTGGATCGCGACCGTTCGGATCCCCATCTCACGACACCCAGCGATGATCCGAACAGCGATCTCTCCTCGGTTGGCAATCAGAACCTTTGAAAGCATGATTCGACCACGAACCCCTAGGAGACCCGTATGGCAAACAACCGCTCGCCGAACTCAATGGGTTGGGCGTTCTCCGGGAAGACCTTGACGATGGTGCCGGACTGGTCGCTCTCGATTTCGTTCATCAACTTCATCGCTTCGATGATGCACAGCGTCGTTCCACCCTCGACGTCCTGACCCACCTTGGCATAGGGCTCGGCGTCCGGGTTCGGCGAACGATAGAAGGTCCCGACAATGGGAGACGTCACATAGTGAAGGTCATCATCGGTCTCACCTTCGGTGGTGCCGCCGGCATCCGGTGAGACCGGCAGTCCGGTCGCCACGGCGGTGTCTGCTGACGCCACCGGGGTCGGTGCAGCGGCGGAAACCATGGCCACCGGCGCCGGCATCGACGAGACTGGGGCCTTTCCATCGATCCGCAGCCGACCGCCCGCATGCTCGATCTCGACCATCGCAACCTCGGACGAACCGACAAGACGGATTAATTCACAGAGCTCCTCGAACTTGAACATCTATGTACCTCAGACGAATTCGGTATAGAGTCGTTCGCTTGTCAGGCGGCTGAGAAGGCGAGCTTTCCCGACAAGCCCATGACGGTCCACGATCAGCATCAGGAAGTAACCCGCTGCGATGGACGTCAGGATCACGACTGTCTTTTCGGCGAAGACCGACAGCTGTTGCAGGTGCCCGTGTTGGAACTCGCGACCGGCCTGCTCCAGGTTTTTGACGATGGAAGCGAACTCGGCGCTCAGACCCTCAAGATTCCCATCCCTCGGAACCGCCACGACCGGAATCCCGTCCGGATCAAAAACGGCCACACCGCCGGCGCCAGGGCACCGGTCGAGCAACTCGGTCACTACATCATCGAAATTCACTGCACTCGCCTCTCCGCGGCCAGTCTAACTGCGTCGAGCCAGCCCTGCAACGCGGCAATCTTCGTGGTTGCCTGTACGGCGCGAAGTTTTTCGTTGGCGACGGCCACGACCTGTGCGCGGAGCTCATCGAGCAGCTCGACGGCCTCCCCGTTCGACGGGTCCCGTTCGATGAGACTCTCGAGAGTCGCCATGGCCAACGGACGATCATCCTGATCGAGCGCCAACTTCGCCAACGTCATTGTCGGCAGCGGAACCCCATGAGAGAGCTTGTGGTGCCCATCGGTGCGCTCGCTATCGTCACCATCAACGTCTTCGGCCGACATTTCTGCTTCTGCAGCTTTCGCCGCCGCCTCAGCCTCAGCTTCGGCGCGGGCCTGAGCCTCGGCTTCCGCCCGGGCCACCGCTTCAGCCTCAGCCTTGAGTCGGGATTCTTCTTCAGCTTTCGCCGCTGCCTCAGCCTCTGCTTCGGCGCGGGCCTGAGCCTCGGCTTCCGCCCGGGCCGCCGCTTCGGCCTCAGCCTTGAGTCGGGCCTCTTCTTCAGCTTTCGCCGCCGCCTCAGCCTCAGCTTCGGCGCGAGCCTGAGCCTCGGCCTCAGCCTGGGCCGCTGCTTCCGCCTCAACCTTGAGTCGGGCCTCTTCTTCAGCTTTCGCCGCTGCCTCAGCCTCAGCTTCGGCGCGGGCCTGAGCCTCGGCTTCCGCCTTGGCAGCCGCTTCGGCCTCAGCCTTGAGTCGGGCCTCTTCTTCAGCTTTCGCCGCCGCCTCAGCCTCTGCTTCGGCGCGGGCCTGAGCCTCGGCCTCAGCCTGGGCTCGTGCTTCTTCCTCTGCTTTCGCTGCCGCTTCCGCTTCAGCTTGGGCGACGGCCTCGGCCTCTAAAACTTGCTGCTCCACCACATCTGGGTGGGTCACTTCGATGGGGTCGAACTCCTGGAGTTCAACCGGCGGAGGCTCGTCGATTTCTTCCTCAACGGGGCTCTGATCGAGGTCCTCGCCCGGCGCGACATCAATTGATGCCTCAGTCTCGGTGAACTCCGCCTCTTTGATCACGGATTCATCGGCAGTCACCACCACGTGGGCTTCGCTCGATGTCTCGTCTGCAACCTCTGCCCCGGTGGCAGCGGCGGTTGGTTCGATCCACGGATCATCTCCGACCGCGTCGTCGTCACCGCTCTGAAGTTCGTTCGTCGGCTCCATCCACGCGAGATCGCCTGTAACCCCGGCCGCCTTCATGGCCGACCAGGCGCCGATCGATCCCTCGTCCACTGCGGTTTCGTCGCTGGCGAGATCTGTGTCAGCTGGATCGTGTTCGTCTGCGGCGGCGTCCTCGATCTCGGTCGCCTGCGGCGGTACGTCGTGGACGTCGGCCTCGACGGTGTCGGCAGGAGCCTCTTCGGGCTCTGACTCGGCGATGGCGACCGGGGCTTCCTCGACAACCATTTCCGGTGTGGCGGCTACGGCGTCCGTTTCACCTTCTTCGGCCGGTTCTTGGACAGCAGTCTCGAGGACCTCGAAGACATCACTTGTTGGCCCCCAGTCATCTGTTTCACCGGTCGCTGGGGCGAATGGATCGTCCGCCGAGAGGCTCACGACCTCCAGGCAACGCGCGGGTTTTGCCGTCGCCGGTCGCGCTTCAGGGGCAGTTTCGAGCCGGTCGTTCTCTCCGAGGTAGCCCTCGACCTGCGTGATCTTGGCGTCGAGCTCCTCATCACCACCAGCCAATGCGCGGGTGAGTTTGAGGGCCTTGACGGCACCAAGCCAATCTTCACTATCGGCGGCGGTCTCACCCAGAAGCCTCGCGGCCACAGGGTTCTCCCGGTCGATCTCGAGCGCGATCTCGAACGCCGACATGGCCTCGTTACGGGCCTCGAGATCCCGGTGAGCGCGACCCAACGCAACCCAGGCGGCGACATACTTTGGATGACGCTCGAGGCCCTTCTTCAGAACCTCGACGGCCCCGGTGGGATCGCCCTCGCGCCGGAGCAGTTCTCCGAGTTGGAAAAAAATCCGGGAGGAGGGATCTTCCCGGAGCAGGTAGCGGAGTTGCTCGATGCGATAGTCCATAGGCTACTTAAAAAGGCCCCGGGCCAAGTGGCCCGGGGCCAAGGTTCAAACTCAGAGTCCAGTTCCCCCGAAGTCGATGACGATGGGATCCGGTTCGTTCGTGGCGTCGTGGTCGATGGTGAGCGTTCCCGACACCCCGCCGACAGCCGCCGGGCAGAACTCAACCTCCAGGTTGTAGGTTTGACTCGGCGCGAGCGTTAATGGCGTCAGCGGCGGGTTGACGATGTGGAACTGGACGTTGTCCGATGACGTCACGCTTTGGAGCGTGAGATCGCTGATCCCACTGCTGGTGATCACCAACGTCTCGGTTGTCGAGCACGTTCCCGCTGTGGTCGCCGGGAATGTCCACGGATCGCCGTCACCGTATGGATTGGTCGTGATCTCCGGCGGAGTCGACTCGGTTCCCGAGAGATTGATCTGCGTCGGGCTTCCGGCGTCGTTGCTCGAGATCACCAGCTGACCCTGGTACGGGAGGCCGTTGGGCACATCGGGGCAGAAGTAGACATCCAAGCTGGTGTCGGAGGTGAACGCCGGCACTATGATCGGTCCCGCGTTCTGGCTGGACGCACCCGCATCGAAGAAGAAGCGGCCGACGAGAATCGCGGTCGTTATCTGCAGATCCCCGGCGCCGTTGTTGGCAAGCACCAACGGGTGCGCCGGCGAGCAGGTCCCGGCCGTGGTTGCCGGGAAGTTCGCGTCGAGTCCGACGTTGAGAACTGGCGCCGCGACGCAGGTCTGATCCTCCGGAACATAGACCAGACCCGCAACAAGCGTGTTCTCACAACCCAAGGGCAGGTTGCGGACGGTCACGTCCACCGGCGTCGGTTCGTTCCTGATTCCCTGCAGACCGGTGCCGGTGGTGCAGGAACCGGTGTTGAACACGAGACCGAAGTCGTTGGGCGCGGGGATCTGGTTGATGTGGATGTGCTCGGGCGAGACCACATCGACCTCGTTCGGTGCAATGGTGAAGTTGTTGATCCGAACGAGAAGTTCGTCGGCAAAGCGAACGCCGAAGATGTCAATCTCGCTGGGGCTGACCCCGTTTCCGAAATCGGTCTCATCGACAAAGATGGGATCAACGCTGGTGATGGTCGGTTCCGAGCCGAGCAGGGTGTACTGACCACCCTCGGCGAAACGGTTGCTCTCGTTGAGTACGACCCGGAAAGTGCCGGACCGGTCGTTACAGGTCGGCGCCATGTCGGGCGGTGACCGCAGGGTGAGCTCGGTGCCGGTCACCGAAATCACATCGAACTCGATCTCGCCACCGGAACGGAACCACACGGTGAGCGGATCCTCAAAACCGGCGCCGTAAAGGGCGAAGAGATCGCCGATCTGGCCCTCGGTCGGGTTGGCCTGACCAACATAGAGAATGTCGCCGTAACGGAAGTTCTGGTTGGCGGTGGCATTGTTGCCGGTCTGGAGGTTGGTCACCCGGACGGGCACGAAGATCGGCGGCAACTGACCCTGCTGACTGTAGTCGGGGGTCAGGCAGGTGATGACATCATTGTCCGCCAGCGACTGGTCGTCAAAGACCTGGCAACCGGTGGCTTCGAGGTCGCCGAAGTGCACCTGAATCGGGATCTCGAACCCGTGACCGGTGATCGTCACCTCGGTGCCGCCATCCAGCGGTCCGGCCGTCGGTGAGAGCCCGGTGATCTCGGGCTGCGCGATATCCGACTTGACGATGAAGATGTTGTTCTTCTCGACATTGGCGCCACCATCGGCGCGGGTCAGAATCACACCCGCGGTCTTGTTCTCGGTCAGGGGCGTCAGAGAGAAGCGTGGGGTGATGACCGCTATCTGGGTCTCGGACCACTGCTCCACCTCGGCAAGCAACTGCTGGCCCTCGAAGGTGAAGTAGACCTCGTCGAAGTTCTTCATGAGCTCTTTGGTCTCGTCAACCGCGAAGTTGAGGCCGAGGATCGTGACGCTCTCGCCGCCCTGGGAGCGACCGTACAAGGGATCGACCCCGAAGATCACCGGATCGCCGATGATGACCGAATCCGAAATGTAGGTGAAGACCGAGGGATAGCTCTGACTCTCTTCATTCGTCGTACCGACTCCGACCGTCACCTTGACGTCCGCAGTGGAGGTGATGGTGGTGTCGGCGGCAGTCGGCTCCGGCGTCCGGAGTGTGATCGTTCCAGCCGCGGTGGCCGGGACACTCTCGACGACATGATCGACGATTCCCTGGTACTGAACGCCTTGAACGGTGAATATAACCTCGACCGGATTGTGAATGCCCTTTCCGGTGAGAACCACGGTCTCACCACCGGCATACGAACCCGACGCGGGGTTGATGCTCCAGAGTTGAAGGCCACCGGAGGTATCCGGTTCCTTGTAAGTGATGGTGATCTTACGGGTCACAGTCTTGACCCGCGCCTGGACGACATAGGGTCCAGCATCTGTCGCGCCGAACCCGATGGACGCCTGCCCACCGGAACTCAGGACCGTCGCGAGGGTCGCGCCGTTGGAGAACACTCCGCCGTTGGCAGTGAACTCAACCGAGGTGCCGTCGGGGGCTGGGTCACCGTTGAGAGTCACAGTGGCTGTCACCGACACCGCAGTATTGACGATGGGATTGCTGTCGCTGGCTTCGAGCGACGTGATCAACCAGACGTCGGTTTGCGTCGTCGTCACTCCGCCAGGTTGCTTCGGACTTCCGCCCGAACACCCGACCAGGATGACCAGACCACAGAGAATAAGACAGTTACAGAGGCTCTTCATGGCTCCGGACCCCCTGCCCGTTATGGGCTTCCGCAGAAGAAATTGAATTGAATGGATTGCGGCACCGAGGCGACGCTCTTGCCGGACATCGTTTCGCCAAACATCTGCAGAACGAGACGTTGGCGAATGTTGCGGTTGGCGGTTTCGGGGTCGATCCCACCATTCTCAGGCAGGAGATACGCCAGCGGGATCTCGTTGAGGTATTCCACCGGATAGACCCGCCAGTTTTCCAAATCGGTCGATCCGCCGGCCGGGACGATGATGCCCTGGTCGAAGATCGCCTGCGGCGATGCCGTGGTGCCGCCATCGTTTCGCTCTGGTGTGATGACCCAACGGAGGATCCGAACATCCTGAGAGCTGCCCAGGGGAGTCCCTGGAGCCTTGGCCTGCGACACCACGTTCATGGTCTCGATGGCGATGTCGGCTCCGTTGGCGATATACGTGCAGATATCGATGTCGGGGTTGTACAAATCGATCTCCACGGTGATGTAGACCGCGGCTTCGGTGTCGTCGAGAGTGCTGTTGCCCCCGCAGGAGCCGAGTAGCAACGCGGCCGCGAGAACGATCCCGACACTCGTGATGCGTTTCATCCGATCCCCCCTCAGTACTTCACGATGCGTGGCGTGATGAAGATCAGAAGCTCATCGTGCCGTTTAAAGGTTCCCTTGTTCTTGAACAGATTCCCAAAGAGCGGAATCTTGTACAGACCGGGGATCCTGTTTTCGTTTGTCTGGTCGTTGATCTGATAGATACCGGCGATGACGGTGGTTCCGCCATCCCGCACCAGCAGCTGTGTCTGGGCGTCACGCGTGAAGATCGGAACGTTGGTGCCGCCGGCCACGGCCACCGCGAGTACCGCCTCCTGCTTCTTGATGTCGATCTCGAGATTGACCGTACCCTCGGCGGTGATTTGCGGTGTCACCTGCAATCTCAGGGTCGCGTCGACATACTGCACGGTGACCGTGTTGTTGGCGACGGTCTGAACCGGGATCTGGAGACCCGAGCGGATGGAAGCCTGTTGAAGATTCTGGGTCGTGACCCGGGGCGTCGAAACGATGCGCAGAAGACCGTCGGTCTCCGCCGCCGAGAGCAGGAAGTCCAGGTTGAAGGTGTTGAGGATATCGCCGAAACTGAACGACAGGAAGCCCTGGTTGCCTCGCGCGAGTTCCACATTGCCGGCGACATCGACCGAGTTGGGGAAATCCAGCCCGGTGTCGTTGCCGTGTTGCGCGTCCATCACACCGGAAAATCCCCAGCTGACGCCGAGCTCGCGGGAGAAGTCTCTCGTGGTTTCAACGATCCGACCCTCGATCACGACCTGCGGTGTCGGCTGATCGAGACTCTCGATGAGTCGCAGCGCCCCCTCGACCCGGTCCACGACATCGCGGATGATCAGGGTGTTGGTACGTTCGTCGGTGGTCACCGTTCCACGCGATGACAGGAGGTAACTGTCATTCGACAGAAGTCCCGCTACATAGCTCGCCTTGGCGTACGAGAGCGGTTTGAGGACAGTCCTGAGGGGTTTTGCCTCTTCGCGTTGTTTCTCGAGCGCGACCTTTTGCTGCTTCTCGGCGGCCAGCTTCTGGTTGGTCGCAACCCTCAGGACGTTGTTCTCGAGCACATAGTCGAGGTTGTTGATCCTCAGGATCAGATCCAGCGCCTGATCCCACGGGACATCGCGCAACTCGACGGTGACCGAGCCGCCGACCCCAGGATCCACGATGATGTTGAGCTGGGTGAGAGCGGAGAAGGTCTTGAGCACGTCGCGGACATCGGCGTCCTTGAGGCTCAGGCTGATGGGCTCACCGGTGAACTGTTGCTCATCGGTATCGACCTCGGTGGTCGCGTAGGTGTCGGCCCTGATCGTCGGCGCATTGAGGACCTGCGCCGCCGGAGCGTGTTCGATCATCTGAGACGGTTCGGCGACGAACGGGCTGCGCTCGACCACCGGCTCTTCTACATTCCAACCGTTTTCAGCCGAGGACGGCTCCGACCACGTGTCCTCATCGGTGGTTTCGACGGGATCCGGAAGATCGAAGAGCGTCGACGAGACCGCGGCTGTTTCGACCGGTGTCTCGACCTCGGTGTTTGTCTCTGTGCCGGTGGTGCTCGCGGGTTCGATCTCGTTGCTTGCAACCACATACTCGGGCTCGGACACGACCTCGTTCTCGGTCATGACCGGTGGGGTCATCTGGATGAACGGCGCGTCTGCGGCCATGACCTGGATCACAGCACCGTTCGAGGTCTCGGAAAACTCGTACCGCACTTCACCGTCGAGATCGATGACCACACGGGTCACAGGCTCGGGCTCGGTTCGGTTCTGAGCGACCCGCACCTGGCGGACCGGACCGGATCCCACTGCATAAATGCTTCGATTGAACCGCTTGATCACACCGTTGAGATCGATGACCAGGCGATCCGGGTTGGGAAGGGTGAACGCAGTCCCGGACAGGGCGCCGTCGCCACGGAGCTCGATGACCGCCCCGTTGCTCGAACCCACCGGGACGACCTCGAGCAGATTGGTCGCTGGACCCGTAGAAGGAACAGGATCGACTGGAGTCACCGTCACGACGACGGGCTCCGCCTTCGGCTTCTCTGCGGGCGTCACACCCATTTGAAAAGACGAAAAGACAAGATCCAGCCCACCCTCGGTGGTGTCGAGCCTCAACTGTGACGGTTCGGCAAGCCACACCGTTAACCGGGTGACTCTCTTGCCAAACTCCTCGACCTCGGAAAGCTCGGCGCGCTCGATCCCGAGAGAAGGATCTGTCAAAGTCCCGGCACTTCGCTCCCAATCGGCTTCGGGCATCTCAATGACCCAAACGCCTGGCTGAGGAGAGTAGTGGACCGTCTCGAGAGCGTGATCGGTCCGCAGGTGGATCACCGGTCCAGTGGACCCGGCTTCCGCCGTTAGCCCTTGGAGCGCGGGCAGGGACGCTGTCGCGATGCCGGGCTGCATCAAGCCCAACAGCGCACAGGTCGCCGCCACCACCAGGACGCGGACGTTGATGTTCATCATGCCATCCCCCAATTCGATATCACTCGAACGGCTAATCCGTGATCTCACGTACGACATCCTCGTACGGTTTGAGCTGTTTCGGGTCGTTCGACTGCTTTCTGAAAACAATGCGGTCGAACTGTATGTCCTTGACTTCTCCGTCATAGAGTTTCGTTCCGGGCCGGAGAATGTAGGAAATATTGTCGCGCCCTTGAGCAAATGCGAGGATCCCATTGGGCGTTTCGATGATCCCCTGGAGCCTGATCTCATCGACAGTCATCCCCGGCAGACCCGGAGGACGAGGTTCCGACTCTTCGTCGAAGTTCCTTTCGAACCCCAGCCGAAGCGAACGGAACGGATCGCGGCGGCCGGCGGGATCGTAGGAGAAGTTCTCACCTTGGAGCATCTCTCTCTCGCCCCGCAGGATCTGCTCGATGGCCGAGGTGTCGATCTCTTCCTCACCGAGGCTGTCCGCGGCGAAACTCTCGTCGGCGGGAGCAGGCTCCGCGTCCTGCGCCCAACCGGGCGCGGCGGTTAGTCCGAGGACCGCAACCGCCATCGTACACACGAGCAATCGGATGATCTTCATCTCACGACCCCGCTCATTCCTTGTAGATAAAGGTTCGCTGGGTGAAGGTGGCCTGGATCGAAAATCCTCCGCCCCCTGTACCCCGGACCGGTGAGATCACCAGATCATCCACATTGATGATCCGAGAAAATCCACTCAAACGATCAAAGAACAGTCCAAGTTCGTGATAGGTCCCATCGAGAGCGACCGTGATGGGACGCTCGAGATAGAACTCGCGATCGACGATATTCGCCGGTATAAAACGAGTCAGGCGGAAGCTCCCACGCTCGGTGAGGTGCTTGAGCCGTTTGATGAGATCATCGGTTTCCTTCTTCGTGGGAAGAATCCGGCGCAGACGATCCAAATCGAGCTCGTAGTTCCGGATGTCCTCTTCGAGACGAGGAAGATCGGCCTTGGCCCGCTGGCCCTTTTCAATCTCCCGCTCCAACTCATTGATATTGTCCTGCGCCTTAACGCAAGCCTCCTCAATGGGTTTGAAGACATACATCTGCAGCACCACGAAGAGCGCGATGCCGAGGACAAGCCCGACGGTCAGAGCGACCCACCAGGGTTTTTCGTTGAGATCAATGGCCATGCGCCTGACCCCCGCTTCCTCAGGTTCCGTCAGCCGGAGTCGAGGCCTTCTCGATCTCCGGTGGTTCATAGGTAAAGTTGGCCGTCAGAGTGAACGCGAAGTCGTCTCCTCTGCGTGCGAGGTTCTTCACATCCGGTTCCTCAAAGAAAGGCGACGCGTCCAGATTCGAGTAATAGTTCGCCACCGCGTTCTCGTCCATCGCCTCTCCAGTGATGGTGACCGCGGTTCCTGACAGCTGGAACTTGGTGAGCCACACCAACTCGGGCAGCGCGCGGGAAACCTCGTCGAGGATTCGGACCGGGCCGTGCTGCTTGTTCTTGAGCTCGTTGATGACATCGACTTTGCGTTTGAGCAACGCGCGCTTTGCCTCCAACTCCTCGACCTTGTCGATATAGGGCTGGAGTTCGTCACGTTCCACGGTCCGTTGGCGCTCGAGTTCTTTGAGTTCGGTGCGGTTGGACTTCAGGATGTACCACCACGTACCACATACGGCGATGGCAATGGCGAGCACAGCCACGAGGATGATGTCCCCCTGTTTGGCACCAAGTGAGAACTCCGGGCGTTTCCGCTTGGCAACTGCTGCAGTCGGCGCCTCCGAAACCAGATTGATCTTGATCATCGGCTCAATCTCCGACGGTCCGAATTGCCAAGCCAACCGCCACCGCCATGGCCGGTGCGTTGCTGTTGATCCAGTCTGGATCAAAATCCGACTCGTTGTAACGGATGTTCCGGAACGGATTCAAAAGCTCGACATTGACCTGGAACCGCTCTTGAAGGATCGATTCGAGATTCGCCACCAACGATCCCCCGCCCGACAACATCACACGGTCAAGACGATCGACCGACGAGGTGGCAACGAAGAAATCAATGGTCTTCTGCAATTCGGCCGCGAGATCTTCCGATGCCGCGCCGAGAACACTATCGACCTGCTGTGCTGACACCTGGCCGGGATCCCCGCCGAGCTTCAGCTTCTCAGCATCCTCCCGGGGCAGGTTGAACTCGCGCTGAATCGCCTCGGTGTAGAGGTTGCCGCCAAAAGCCACATCCCGCCAGAACACCGAGTTGCCGTCGTGCAGAACATTGATGTTCATCACCGATGCACCGACGTTGACCAGTGCAACGGTTTCACCGCGCGACGAATAGTTCGTTTCAAATGCATTCTGAACAGCGAATACATCGACATCGACCAGGACCGGCTCCTTACCCGCCTGAACGATCACCGATGTGTAATCGTTGATTCGATCCCTTTTCACCGCCACCAGCAACACATCCATAGTGTCGCTCGAACCGGTTTCCAGTACAACGTAATCCAAGTTGACATCATTGATGTCGAATGGGATGTACTGCTCGGCTTCCCACTGGATCGATTCAGCGAGCTCCGCTTCGGTCATGGATGGCAGTTGAATCTTTTTGATGATCACGGAATGACCGGACAAAGAACCGCCGAATTTCGCGTTCTTGATTCCGTTCTCCGAGATCAACCCAGTAAGGGCCTCAACCACCAGGGACGAATCCATGATTGCGCCATCGACAATTGCCTCTGGAGACAACTCCGCGACGGCAGCGTGGACCAGTTGGAACTCGTCGTTTTTGAGCGGCTTCAGCTCAACGATCTTTATCGCTGAGGAGCCAACGTCACAACCGACAACCTGTTTTTTTCGCTTTCCAAACACGTCTCACACCTTATGTCACAAGAGTTTGAACCTTTAGAAACATCAAACCTCTATGAGCAGGCTATCAAAAGGTGTTTAGAGTGTCAAGAAGATGTGAAAACAAAATTGTGTTACCAAACGGACGCAACATTCATTCACAATTGTTTTCAGGTTCCGTTTCTTCGAGTGAACGAGAAATTGAAATACGTTCCCTTGTTTTCCAAATATTTCTCTCACAAATTCATCGCGGCTTAGCTCACATTCAGACACGGTTTTCTGCACGAAAAGAGCACAAAACCGGTGATTCGGTAATGCACGACCTTGCCATCAAGCGACGTTTGTGCTATTAAGTGCGTCCCCATTCTCTTGGGGATCTCGAGGAGGACCACTGAAATGGCGCAGCGATGTGAAATCTGCGGCAAAGGACCGATGACCGGGAGCAACATCTCCCACGCACACAATGTCACGAAGCGACGGTGGCTGCCCAACCTGCAGCGGGTTCGCGCCGTTGTCGATGGCAGTTCGAGATATGTTCGGGCCTGCACTCGGTGCATTCGCTCGGGCAAGGTCACCAAGGCTCCTAGGCTGTAGAACGACCTGACAACAGGGAAAAACAAGGCGGCGCCGAGCCGCCTTTTCGTCGTTGCCGCTCTTCGTGTTTCAAATCGACCGTTCATGGACCAGGGTCGCTGAGCCGCGGGCCAGGGGAGCCTCACGAGAAATGGATCCCTCTGTACTTCTGCGGTTCATTGCTTTGGATCGAAACCGTGTCGGGCTCAAGCTCGGGGCCGGCTCTGACCGCGGCGATCGACCCGCCGCATGCCGTTGATCTTGCCGAGCCGGCGAAGGATCCGATCGAGCTGAGCGGCGTCACGCACCTCGATGGTCATGGCGCCGAATCCCCGGTCGTTGTGTTCGGTCCGAAGTTGGCAACTCAGGATGTCGCTTCCCTCGGCTGTGATGACCTGCGAGATCGACGCCAGCATCCCAGACCGATCATCAAAGAGCATGTCCAACTCGATCTGGTTCGGCGACGCCCCTTTCAGACCGGCGCCGGACGCCCAGCGGACCTCGATCTCGCGCTCCGGGTGGTACATGAGGTTCTTCACGTTGGGACAGGTCCTCGAGTGGACCGCCACACCCTTTCCACGGGTCACGTAGCCGACGATTCTCTCTCCTGGAAGGGGTCTACAGCACTTGGCCACATAGACCAGAAAATCGGCGTCCCCGGTGACCTCGAGAGCCTGGCTCCCGGGCGGCGCCTCTCGCTCGGCTGCGACGGGGATCTTGTCCGCGACGCTCACCTCTTCGCCCGGTACGAGCTGAGCGATGATCGCCGAGGCCGCCAGCCGACCGAATCCCAAGGCGGCCATGAGATCGTCATCCTTGGACAGACCATGCGACGTCAGGACATTCTTGAGCTCGTCGCTGCCCACGATCTTGCGCCACGAGATCCCGGCCCTGCGGAACTCGCGTTCGATGAGCTTGCGACCAACATCGACCGCGCGCTTCTTCTCCTCGCGTTTGAGCCAGCTCCTGATCTTCGAGCGAGCACGATTGGTGACGACAATGTTGAGCCAGTCGTGGTGTGGCTTCTGTTGCTGCGAGGTGGAGATCTCGACAATATCTCCGTTTTTGAGTTCGGTGCGCAGCGGCACCCATCGACTGTTGACGCTCCCACCGACACAACCGTGGCCAACCTCCGTGTGAATCCGATAGGCGAAGTCGAGAATGGTCGCTCCACGGGGAAAACTGAAGACATCCCCTCGAGGGGTGAAGCAATAGACATCGTCCGGGTAGAGATCGACCTTGATCGAATCGAGAAACTCCCTCGGAGAGGTCCCCTCGGAGTTGTCGAGCAGACTCCGAAGCCACGAGATGCGGGAGTCATGGTCTGTGGACCCCGATCCGTTCTCTTTGTAGCTCCAGTGCGCCGCGATTCCGAACTCGGCGATCTTGTGCATGTCCCATGTTCGAATCTGGATCTCGAAAGGGTGTGCCTCGGGTCCGAGAACAGTCGTGTGGAGCGACTGGTAGGCGTTGGGCTTGGGGATGGCGATGTGATCCTTCATCCGCCCCGGAACCGGTGGCCACTGCTGGTGAATGAGGCCGAGTACGGCATAACAATCAGCCACCGAATCGACGATGATCCTAAAGGCGAGGAAATCAAAAACGTTGGCGACATCCACCCCTTGTCGCCGGAGCTTCTGATAGACCGAGTACATGTGCTTGACCCGCCCGCGAATCGAAGCCTCGAGGTTGTTCTCGGCGAGCAGGCCGGCAATGACCTCGCGGATCTCTGCAAACCAACGGTCCGCGGCGGTGGCTCGTTCCTCGATTTCGTGCTCGAGTCGATCCCACTGCTTCGGGTGGAGATAACGAAAGCAGAGATCTTCCATCTCCATCTTGATGGAACCGATCCCGAGCCGGTTGGCAATCGGGGCATAGATGTCCAGGGTCTCCTGAGCGATGGCGATCTGCCGGTCCCGCTTCAGGTGCTCCAGGGTCCGCATGTTGTGCAACCGATCGGCGAGCTTGACGAGAATCACGCGGACATCGTCCATGGATGCCAGAAGGAGCCGACGGAAATTCTCCGCCTCCGTGGCCTCGCGACTCGTGAACGAGTTTTCGAAATCACTCAGCTTGGTCAGCGCCACAACCAGCCGTGTGACATCGGGGCCGAACTCGAGTTCGAGTTCCTCGGCGGTGGTTTCGGTGTCCTCGAGGAGATCGTGCAGGAGCCCCGCGGCGATCGCCACTTCGTCGAGCTCCATCTCGGCGAGGATCCAGGCCACCGTCAGGGGATGGGTGAAATAGGCTTCTCCGGAGCGCCGTACCTGACCCTGATGACGATTGGCGGCAAAGATGTAGGCATGCCGAAGAAGATCCTCATCGGGCTCCCTCCGATAGAGCTCCACCCGGTTGAGGATGTCTTCGATGCGGATCTTCGCCGAAGAGTCCATCCAACCATTGTACGTTCAAGGGTCAAGCCCCCCCCTTTCACGCACCTGGATCTGCGGGCATATGGCGCCCCACCGGGCGTGCCGGGCGCCACTGAGTGCGCGGACATATGGCGCTACACCGGGGCGTGCCGGGCACGCCATTGTGCCGGAACGGCCATCCGGCAACGCGGTGGGCTCCACACAATGGCGCTGCCGGGCAACCCTCGCGGCCACACGTTCCGGTGCGGCTGTTCCGGTTCGGAGGGAGGCCGCCGGCGTGCTATCGGCGTGGTCGCAACTCTTCAATCATCCTTCGCGCGACCGCGCCGATGGTGCGACGCTGGGACGCCGAAGGCGGGCCAGAAGGCCGGTGCTCCTGGAAGCCGACGAACCTCACACCTCCACGCCTACCAGAGCGTCCCACTCTCTCTCGGATACGCGATTCCAACCGCCGCGAGACTGAAGGTGGGGCCAGCCCCACCCTACGCCGCCGCAGGCGAACCAGAAGGCCGGGGCTCCGAGACTCCGGAAAGAAAAAACCCCGCGGCGTTGCCGCGGGGTTCGCGTGATGTGTGATGGAGCTGACAACTGAGGGCTGAAAGCTCATCGCTTTTCTAGCGCCGTCTGCGCCCCTTCTTCCGCTTCTTGTCGCGATAGGAGGCGAGCATCCTGTGCATGCCGAGCGCCACCGGAGAGGCAACAAAGATCGAGGAGTAGGTTCCGACGATCACACCGATCAAGAGAACGAAGGCGAAGGTATTGATGACGTCTCCACCAAAGAAGTAGAGCGACAGGACAACCATCAGTGTCGTACCCGAGGTGATGAAGGTCCGCGACAGCGTCTGGTTGATGGACGTGTTCATGAGCTGCTCGAGATCCTCACCCCGGTGCAGCTTGAGATTCTCCCTCACCCGGTCGAAGACCACCACGGAGTCGTTGACCGAGTAGCCCACAAGTGCGAGCAGCGCGGCCACGGTCGGGAGGTTGATCTCACGGCCGGTGACGGCCAACGCCGCCAGGGTGATCAGAACATCGTGAAACAGCGCCGCCACGGCGCCGACGCCGAAGGGCAGCTGAAAACGAAGCCAGATATAGATGAGCATGCCGACGAGCGAGAACCCGATGGCGGCCTGGGCCTTGCTCTTCAGATCGGCGCCGACCGCCGGTCCGACGCTCTCGGCCCCGAGGAGGGCGAACTCACCGAGGGCGGCGTTGCCTTTGATGAACACCCGAACCGGGTCAGAGAGTTCATCGATGGTGTCGAGCTGGTCCATGGAGGTGTAGATGCCGTTCTCCTTGCGGAAGGAGAGCACCGCTTCGGCCATGGGTCCGTAGTGCTCGGCGCCACCTTCCTCGTCAAGCCCGGTTCCGTCGGGATCGTCGATCGCCAACAGGTCTGTCAGCGAATGCGCACCTTGCGTGTTGAGATCGAAGGCATCACCGATGCCGGTGTTGAGATCGCGGTTGAGCAACTCGATGATGGGGCCGGTGAAATCACCTTCTTCGCCCTCGGGGTTCTCGACCCGGATCAGGATCTCGTGTTTCTCGGCCTCGTCGAAACGCTGCAACGTGGGCGTGCCGACGTCGAGACCGGCCATCGAATCACGGAGCTGATCGAGATCGGGTTCGCCGCGGAACTTGATGGTGACCTGGGTGCCACCGACGAAGTCGATGCCGAGATTCAGACCCGGGCCGAGGAACTGGTAGGCCAGTCCAGCGATGATGATGATCAGAGAAAGACTGAGAGCGATCTTTCGATAGCTCAGGAAAGGGATGTTGGTATCGCCGATGATTCGCATTCGAAACCTCAGATACTCAGGGCCTGCACCCGGTCGCGACCGGCGAGCATGATCATGTAAATGGTTCGAGAAACAAAGACCGCGGTGAAGACGCTTGCGAAGATCCCGATGGAGAGGGTCACCGCGAATCCCTTGACCGGCCCGGTCCCGAATTGGAAGAGGAAGAGGGCCGCGATGAGGGTCGTCAGATTCGCATCCAGGATGGTGCCGAAGGCGCGGGAGAAACCGGTCTCAATGGCCGATCTCACGGTCTTACCCACCCTCAGCTCTTCACGGATGCGTTCGAAGATCAGGACGTTGGCATCCACCGCCATCCCGATGGTGAGAATCACCCCGGCGATGCCCGGCAGGGTCAGGGTGGCGCCGAAGTAGGCCATGGCGCCCATGAGGATGATCAGATTGATCATCAGAGCCACATTGGCGTTGAGCCCGGAGCGTTTGTAGTAGACCACCATGAAGAGCATCACCGCAATGAGCCCCGAGACGGCGGCACGAACGCCACGGACCACAGAGTCATGACCGAGTGACGGTCCGACCGTCCGCTCTTCGAGATAGATCATGGAGGCGGGAAGCGCGCCCGCTCTGAGGATCAGCGCCAAGTCCTCGGCCTCTTCGACCGAATAGTTGCCTTCGATCACACCCGAGTCGGTGATCTTTGCGCGGATGGTCGGCGCCGACATGACGTTGCCATCGAGGACGATGGCCATCGGGATTCCGATGTGGGAACTCGTGTAGCTACCGAACTTGTCAGCCGCCGAGGGCACCAGATCGAACTGGACGTTCGGCGCCCCGTACTCATCCTGGCTGCGGCGCGCGCTGCGCAGATCGCGACCGGTGATGATCGAGCTCTTCTTGACCAGGTAGTAGCTGCGCCCGAGGACCTCGCCCGAATACCCGGTCCTGTTGCCGCTCATCACCTCGCCATCCGACGGTGGGAGCCCTGCGTAGCCGGTCAGTAGGCTCGGCCGATCCGGCGCCGGTCCGGCCATCACTTCCTTGAACTCGAGGAACGCCGTCGATTTGATGATCCTCTTGACGCGCTCGGGGTCGTCGACCCCGGGCAACTGGATGAGGATCCGCTCACCCTCGATGCCCTGGCGCTGGATCACCGGCTCCGCAACACCGAACTCGTCGACACGATTGTTGATCGTCTCGAGAACCTGCCGCACGGTCTGGTCTCTGATCAACCGCTCGATGTTCGGTTTGAACGCGAGGATCCAGCTCGTTCCGCCCCGGGTGACATCGTAGTCGGGGAAGGAACGGCCGATGATCTCGTCGAGGCCCTCGCGATCGGTGTTCGCCGGCACCTCGACCGAGAACCGGAAGCTCTCGGCGTTGACCTCGGTGGTCCCGAGGTCGATGCCTTCATCAGCGGCAAAGCTGACCAGTCGCTGGGCCGCGTCGTCGAGTTCGGCCTTGATGGCGTCGTCGGTCTGTACTTGGAGCACAAGATGGACGCCGCCTTCGAGGTCGAGACCCCAGTGAATCTTCTCGCTCGGTGGCCACAATGACCACACCGCGGCCGCAACGACGGCCACGATCACAATGACTCGCCACAGTACCTTTTTTTCCACTCTCGCCTCCGCCGGTCAGCCGTCGCTCGGGGTTCCGTCGCTGCCCACGAGGCCGGCAACCGCCGATTTGCTGATTCGTATCTTTGTATTTTCTGAAACTTTGACGAGGAGACTCTGCTCCTCGACTGTCGCCACGGATCCGTGGATCCCTCCGCCGGTCACGATCCGATCGCCCTTCTTGAGTCCGGCGATCATCGCGTCCTTCTTTTTCTGCTGTTTTTTCGCGGGCATGATCACGATGAAGTAAAACACCCCGAAAATCAGCACGAACGGCAACAACATGGACAGGGGAGATCCCCCGGCTGCACCTTCCATTGGTTCACCTCGCTGTCGTTACGAGCATGTGGTTTCGTCAAGTTGAGTTGCGGATTCGGTCGATCCGCTGTCGAAACCTTCCGTAACGGCCCGCCATGATAGCTTCCCGAGCCTCTCGCATCAAGTTCAAAAAGAAGGTCAGGTTGTGGAGGGTCAAAAGAACCACCGATGTGACCTCCTTGGCGACGAAGAGATGACGCAGCGCCGCGCGCGAATACGAGGTGCATGTCGGACAGTTACAGTCCTCGTCGAGAGGGCTGAGATCCTCGGCAAAACGGGCATTCTTAATGTTGATTTCGCCCGCTGAGGTGAAGACCTTGCCGGTTCGCGCCGAACGCGTCGGCAACACGCAGTCGAAGAGATCGACACCGCAGGCCACCGCGTGCACGATGTCTCTGGGATAGCCGACACCCATGAGGTAGCGGGGACGGTGCGTGGGCAACATGGGCGCCGCCATGGCGACGGCCTCGTGGAGCACCGTCGACGGCTCACCCACCGCGAGGCCACCGATGGCGAACCCGTCAAAATCATGACCGGCAAGCTCGTCAGTGCACCGACGACGGAGAGCCTCGTCCACCGAACCCTGCTGGATAGCAAAGAGCCCGCCTCCCCACCGCGTGGACTCTATTCTCAATTTCTTGGCGTGAACCAGAGCGCGGCGAGCCCATTCGATGCTGCGCACCACCGACTCCCGGGCATCGGCCATCTCCACCGGGTATGGCAGACACTCATCGAGGACCATGGCCACATCGACCCCGTACCGCGCCTGGGTCTCGACCACGCTCTCGGGCGTCAGGCGGTGGGCGGAGCCGTCCAGGTGCGAGCGAAAGGTCACACCGTCGTCGTCGAGTTCGCGCCGCGCCGCCAGCGAGAAGACCTGGTATCCACCGGAGTCGGTGAGGATCGGCCCCGGCCAGGCCATGAGCCGGTGCAGCCCCCCCATCTTCTCGATCCGGTCGACCCCGGGTCGAAGCAGGAGGTGATAGGTGTTGGCGAGAACCATCTGGGGCGCGAGCCGCTCGAGCTCCCAGGCGGCCATCCCCTTGACCGTGCCCGCGGTGCCCACCGGCATGAAGGCCGGGGTTCGCACGGTTCCATGGGGGGTTTTGAGCTCACCCGCGCGGGCGGATGTCTCCGGGTCGTTGTGGGTGACGGAAAAATCAAGCATATCGGTCGATTCTACTCGTGGATCCGGTTCGTGACGAGATGAAACGGAGCCGCTTCAAAGAGGGAGACCAACTCGTTCATCGAATCCAAGGGTACAATGCCGCTTCTCGAGGAGGTTTCATGAGTGACAAAAAACCCGGCCCTCCGGCCGCACCCCAGCTCACCGTCGACAAGGAGCTCGCCCTCGGCGAGTATGCCAACTTTGTCAGCATCGCACACAATTTTTCCGAAGTGCTGCTTGATTTCGGTCGGACCATGCCCGGTCGTCAGGACATCCCGGTGGTGGCTCGGATCATCATGAATCCGTTCCACGCCAAACAGCTGCTGCGGGCCATCAACCACAACCTCCAGCTCTATGAGAAGAACTTTGGGCCGATCATCGAACCACCGGCCACCCCCGAGGGCACCCCGGGACCGGAGAGCGCGAATTGACTCCGGCCTTCGGAGCCCCACCGTGCCGTTGAAGGGTATCGAGCAAAAAAAGGGGCGCACCGAATGGTGCGCCCCTTGTGGGTTGCGCTTCAGCGTCAGTCGGTGAGCTTCAGGATGGAGAAGAAGGACCTGCCCCCGGCCTGCGGCCGCTGGACATAGAGCCGGAGATAGCCACCGGCATCGACCTCGCCGATGATGTCCCTGAGCTGATCGACGGTCTCGATGGTCTCGCCGTTCGCCTCGAGGATGACGTCACCCCTGATGAGCCCCTGATCGGCGGCCGGTGACACGGGCATCACCCGGGTGATCACCACCCCGTTCACATCGTCTTGGAGACGGTACATCTGGCGGATCTGCGCGCTCAGCTCGCTGACGCTGATCCCAAGACGTTCGGCGGTGTCGTCATCGCGCGACGGCTCGGCCTCGCGCTCCGATTCTCCACCGATCTCATCACGGGCCTCGAGTTCGACATCGAGCTTTTTCTGTTTGCCATCGCGAATGACCGAGAGCTCGACATCGGTGCCCGGCGGCATGGCCGAGATGGTGTCGATAAGCTCCCTCGTGTCTTCGATGGGCTCACCATCGATCTCGACCACGATGTCGCCGTGCTTGACACCGCCCTTGTCGGCGGCGTGGCCGGGCGATACGCCTTCCACCAGAGCGCCATTTCGGCTGTCGAGTCCGAAAGCTTCGGCCTTGTCCTGGTCGAGGTTGCTGACGGAGATGCCGAGGTACCCGCGGATGACCTTCCCGTGCTCGCGCAGTTGGGGCAGGATCTGCCGCAAGATATTCACCGGCACCGCGAACCCGAGGTTCTGCCCACGGGCGTTGATCGCGGTGTTGATGGCGATCACCTCACTGCGGGTGTTGACCAGAGGTCCGCCCGAGTTCCCGAGATTGATGGCGGCGTCGGTCTGGATGTAGTTTTCGAACGAAGTGCCCTCACGGGACAGACCGAGCACCCGGCCCTTGGCCGAGACCACCCCGACGGTCACCGTGTGATCCATGTCGAGGGGATTGCCGACCGCCATGACCCACTCGCCGACCCTCACGGCCTCGGACTCACCGAGGGCGAGGTAGGCGAAGTCGCGATCGGGCTTCTTGACCCTGAGCAGGGCCAGATCGGTGGCTTCGTCCCGACCGATGACCTCGGCTTCGAACTGAAGACCATCGACAAGCTCGATCTCGATCTCGTCGGCATCTTCGATGACGTGGTAGTTGGTGACGATCTCTCCGTCGCCGGAGATGAAGAACCCGGATCCCGCCGAACGCCGCACCAAAGGCTCGTCGTCGGGCGTTTGGGGCCCACGGAAGAACTCGTGGAACGGATCACGCGGCATCCGAGAGCTCCGATCCGACGGGTCCTGGACGTCCTTGATGGTCACCGAGACCACCGATGGAACCACCCGGTCGGCAAGGGTGGCGAAATCCGGCGAGGCGATGGTCTCCATCACCGGTTGGACTTGGGTGTTGCGATCGGCATCCGCCGGAGGGGTCAGGTCGAGTCCCCCGGCGATCACCATTCCGAAGAGTACCGCTGCAACCACGATGGCCGCGAGCGAGTAGTAGGTCTGTCTTTCGCGTGGCATTGTTCCTCCTGGAAGGTCCGACCGCGAGCGTGATTCAATGCGGTCTCGTCACTGCACAACAGCAAACGACGTGCCAACGTTCCCATCGGTCTGGAGAATCAGTCTCTGCCAGATTGGCACCCTGTTCGCGGATCACTCGGCGATTTGGATCTGATTCTTCCCCGCGGCTTTGGCGTCGTACATTGCGAGATCGGCTGCCCTGAGGAGCAGATTCTTCTTCATGTCCGTGGTTCCCTGCCGCGGGAGGTGGACGGGATAGACCGCCACCCCGATGGAACAGGTCAGAGGTTCGCGCCAATACACCGGTCCGTCGGACCACGAGAAGCTGCCTTGGAGGAACTGAGTCCCGACCAACGTCGATTGGATCTCGGCCGCCGTGGCCTTGGCCTGATCGAGATCGTGCCCCGGGAGAATCACGACAAACTCATCGCCGCCGTACCGGGCAAGGGTGGAGCCCTCGGCCGTCACCGTCTGTTTGAGCAGATACCCGAACTCCTTGAGCACCTGCGAGCCGGCGAGATGGCCGTGGTTGTCGTTCACCGCCTTGAAGTTGTCGAGATCGAGAAAGAGCAGCGCCACATCGCCGTCGGTCACATCGGCGCGGACCAGATCCTCCGTGAGACGATGATGGAAGAAGCGATCGTTATAAAGACCGGTGAGATCGTCGCGACGCGCCATTTCGTTGGCCCGTTGCGCATCGAGGAGATTCTCGATCGACACCGAGGTGTAGCGGGCGAAGATCTCGAGCATCTGCAGATCGCGCTCTGTGTAACCGCCGGCGTCGACCCGGTTCACCAACTCGAGGACCCCGCAGACGGTCCGTTCGATTCTCACCGGCACGGCGATGGCGCAGTCGGTCTTGAAATCAGTCCCTTCATCGAACTTTGAATAGAAGTTCGGGTCCTTTTTCGGATCGTTCATGACATAGGGATCGCCCGTGCGATAGACGTATCCGGCGACCCCACGATCCGCCTTGAGGTGACGACCGAGGATGGTCTGCGCCGACGAGCCGAAGGTCGCGACAAAGTAAAGCGATGTGTCGGCCGCGGTCGCTCCCCGGTCAAACGGCCGATCCATGAGAATCGATCCCGAACTCGACGGGACAAAATCGTTGGCCTTGGAGAGGATCTCACCGAGGAACGAGCTCACCGCGAGCTGAGAGATCGCGAATGCCGAGTAACGGCGGCGATCCAGGAACGGCTCAAGATCTTCTATTGGAAGACTATAGACCCGCGGTGACTGCATCTTGAAAGTGTATCACGCACGGCGAATGAGGCGCCGGAGTCGCGTCTCGAGATCGACCACGGTGTCGGAGTGATCGGCGCGACCCGGAGCGAAGCGAACCGCTTCGAGATCACCCCTGAGATCCTGCATCTCACCTTCGAGCTCGCCACCCTTCTTGGTCGACCGGGCATCGAGCCACCAGCGTTCCAGAGTGAGTTGGAGAACTCGCGCTCGATCCGCCGGGCTCTGGTCCCGTCGACGAGGAGGCAGCGCGACCCGCGCCCTTCGCCCGAAAAACCAGGTTGCCGCCGAACCGACGAGGGCTCCCAGAAACAGGGCGCCACCGATCAGAATCCACCGTGAGATCGGGAGGGCGTCTCCCCCACTCCCGGATGCGCGGCTTCCACCAGCCTCTTCCACCACGGGAACCGGCGTCACGATGGGGGTCGGTGTGGGCGGCGGCGCGAGCACCGTCAACGCCAGGGGACCGATGGTCTGCCGGACGTACCGACCGGCGGCCGGGTCGTAGACCGAGAGATCAACCCCGCCGAGTTCGATCTCTCCCCAACTGCGGGGAACCACCGTCACCTGCCAGCTCCGCGAACCATGGATCCCGGTGGCATCCACCTTCACCTTGCTGCCTTCCTCCGGGGGATAGCTGTCGCAGTCATCACAGCCTGGAAAGAGCGTCGGCTCCTCCACCAGCGGGAGATTGCCTCGACCCTTCAGGGTCACGGTGAGCACGGCAGACTCGCCAAATTCGATTTCGGTCGGTTCGAGTCGCGCGCTGTATTCCAGGTCCCCGACTGCTCCGGCAAACCCGGATGGGGCAACCGGCCGAGCGGTCACTTCCAGGGCGCGAGCGGAACTCGATCGCTCGATGAGCTGCCCGGTGTCGAAGAAACCTCTGGAGCGGACACCGATGGCGGCTTCGATTGTCGGGATCTCGATCTGCCCGGTCTTAAGGGGGACCAGAACGGTCTTCATCACCTGATAACGATAGAAGGCGGTGCCGTCGATCTCGACCACCTCGGGGGTGACCTGTTCGGGGTTCTCCAGACGCTGGGCCCAGAATCCGGGATATGACGGCGCGGTGCGCCAGTTGAAGTCATACAGGGAGCTCGCCGTCGAGTCGAGATAGACCGTGGCCACCAATGGCTGGCCGGCGACCACACCAGAAGCACTGACGACGTGGCGCAGAACCACCTCGATGCGCGGCGGCGCCCGCCTCGGAAGGAGATCGGAGAACGGATCGCTCGAGAAGGGAGAGCGTCGACCGCGTCTCGAAGGAGGGGCGAGGCTGCCCTCGACCACTTCTGAGGTGACCGGGCCCGCTCTGAGCTCGCCCTGACCGATTGCCACCGTCACCGACCCCACCGTGGCAGTGCCCGGCGCACGGGCTCGCAGCACATAGGTGAAGGTCTGGGAGCGCGCAGCGACCCCGTTTACAAAACTGAACTCGGATCCGGTGGACGGCCCGCCGACGATCTCGAGGTTTTCGAGTTCTCCCAGGCGAGGCGCACCGAGATTCTTTGGTGGCTCGTTGACCCGGATGGTGAGCTGGGCCAGA